>Ga0233437_1004358_pt1 | contig 16826 bp, 14 predicted proteins | sample SI_122_August201_FD_182714 | JGI IMG/M metagenome (GOLD analysis project Ga0233437, IMG submission 182714) | Seawater microbial communities from Saanich Inlet, British Columbia, Canada - SI_122_August2016_200_MG | ecosystem: Environmental > Aquatic > Marine > Inlet | place: Canada: British... | reverse complement strand
TATTGAAGTTAATGGCTACCGGAGCAGTGATGAATCCAGGTGGTGTCCCGGGCGCACCTCAATTGAATGTAGATGAGATCAGAGCTGTGGTTGAAGAGGGTGAAAAATTAGGAAAACACACGGCCGCTCATGCACATGGTACCCAGGGTATCATCAATGCTGTAACAGCAGGTGTACACACTATCGAACATGGAACCATGGCAACTGATGAAGTGCTGGAAATCATGGCCAGCCATAAAACTTATCTGATACCAACCTTATCCTTACATGATCTGTTTGAAGCACATAGCGATCAAATACCCAGGTTCATAGTGGAAAAAAGCAGGGCAATGCAGGAACCCTATATCGAAATCGTTAAAAAGGCTGTCCGTATGGGTGTTCCCGTAGCAATGGGGACCGATGCCGGAACTAATTACAATTACCACGGGAAAAATGCTGCTGAGATTATTTACCTGGTTAAAAAAGAGATTATGAGTCCACTGCAGGCGATTACAGCAGCTACAAAAACAGCCTCTGAAGCGATTAGAATGGATCATGAAATAGGAACATTGGAGGTTGGCAAATTAGCGGATTTTATCGTTCTAAATAATAATCCACTGGATGATATTCAGATTTTGTCAAAAACTGATGAAATTGAAAGTGTTTACAAAAATGGGAAAGTAGTTAGTTGATTGCGCAGCTGTGGGTATAATACTCCGCCCCTTGGGGTGTTATGTCATCTCGAAGACTGAATTGCGATACTCTGGCGAGAATGAGAAATCTTGTCCTAAAAGAAAGATTTCTCCCCGCGGTCGAAATGACATGCAGCCATCCTACAGTTAATGTGGATACCTGTCCGCTTGCGGCGGGGTAGTTCATTGATGATTTTTGCCGAAGCACAGTCATGGTTTTTTAATTAACACTAATTGAAGTGAAACAATGATAAAAAAAACAACAGGGCTATTAACCGATCCGATTTATTTACAACACCAAACAGGTCTGCATCCTGAAAAGCCAGAACGATTGACGGCAACACTAGAAAAACTGCAATCCAGCTCTATTTGGGGTCAACTCAAAATAATTCCTGCTAAAATGCCTAAACCTGGTTTGATTGAATTGGTGCATGATTCAGATTACATATCTGAACTGGAAAGAAAAATTACCAGTGGTGTTGATTATGTTTATTCTCCGGATTGTACTGTTTCAGCTGAAACGTTTAAGGTTGCTCAAAATGCAGCTGGCGGTGCGCTATCACTAGTAGATCACCTCCTTGATGGAGAGATAAGTAATGGTTTCGGACTGATCCGACCTCCCGGTCATCATGCTGAGCAGAAACAGGCCATGGGATTTTGCTATTTCAATAATATTGCCATTTGTGCGGAATATTTAATTCAACATCAGGATTATAAACGCATTCTGATTATGGATTTTGATGTTCATCATGGAAATGGAACACAGCATTTTTTTGAAAGTCGATCTGATGTCTACTATTGCAGTATTCACGAGTCCCCACAAACTTGTTTTCCCGGTACTGGGTATCAATCGGAAAAGGGAATAGGTGCTGGTATCGGCTATACCTTGAATATGGCGATGAACGCCGGAGTAGGAGATACAGTGTATGCAGAAGTACTGGAAAATGTTTTTATGCCGGCCTGGGAATCTTTTAAACCTGAATTTGTACTGATTTCGGCAGGTTTTGATGCCCATTACCAGGATCCATTGGCGAGTATTGAAGTTACTAATAAATCTTTTGTTTTATATACAAAAGCGCTTTGCGACATTGCAGAACGCTTTTGCCAGGGGAAGTTGCTGAGTCTTTTGGAAGGTGGGTATAACCTGAAAGTCATGCCGGAACTCATTGAATCCCATATTTCCGTTTTATTGGACTCAGTTACCGGTTAAGGCTCAATTACATTCATACCAAACCCGGGCTAGCAAGCAAATTGATCCGGACACATCACGAACACTGAACTGCGATACTCTGGCCAGAATGAGAGGTCTATTCAATCAACCAAGATTATTTCAATAACACTGACGTTTGCTATAATCATGGATATTTTCACAATTTTGGTAGTTTAATAGACATTGAAATATTTGTCTGTTTTTGAAAGAAATAACATGAGAATATAGTAAGTTAATTGAATCATTAAAAAAGGATACTATATGTTTTTACCTCAGATTTACCTTGATCGAAGAAAACTATTAAAAAACCAGCTTCAATCAGGCGTTATTCTTTTTTTAGGAAATAATGAAAGCCCAATTAATTTTGCGGATAATTGTTATCCCTTCAGGCAAGATAGTACTTTTTTATATTATTGGGGACTTGATACACCTGGTCTGGCAGCAGTTATTGATATCGAGAATGATACTGAAATTATATTTGGAATTGACTATACCACCAACGATACTATTTGGATGGGTCCGCAACTGAGTTTAGAGGAGCAAGCCATAAATTGTGGTGTGAATGAGACACAACCCTCAAAGAATCTAAAAGCTTTCATTGATAAAGCGACTCTAAAAAAAAGGGAGGTGCATTATTTACCTCAATTTCGATCCGATAATATTTTAAAAACCGGACAATTAACCGGATTACCTTATGAAGTCGTTAACCAGCGTTTTTCAATAACACTTACGCAAGCTATTATTAGGCAAAGATTGATTAAAGCTGATATTGAGATTTCTCAGATAGAGTCGGCCATGGACATCACTGCACAAATGTTTTCTTTAGCCATGTCAACCACAATACCAGGGAAGTATGAATTTGAAATCATCGGCAGGGCAGAAGGTTTTGTATTCAGTAAAAATTGTAATCTTGCTTGTCCCTTTATCTTTTCAGTGCGTGGTGAACGATTACACGGCCATCTCCATCATTTAAAAATGAAATCCGGTGATTTAGTGGTCATGGATGGAGGCGTTGAATCTAATTTACATTATTCAAGTGATGTTACCCGATCATTTCCAGTTTCAGGGAAATTTACGATGCTTCAAAAAGAGATCTATCAAATTGTTTTGAATGCCAATAAAACAACCATAGCTACGCTGAAACCTGGGATCTTATTCCGGGATGCTCATTTACAGGCGGCCACTCTAATAACCAGGGGTTTGAAAGAATTAGGATTAATGGCAGGAGACCCGGAAGAAGCTGTATCCCAGGGAGCTCATGCACTTTTTTTTCCTCATGGTTTGGGACATCCTTTGGGACTGGATGTTCATGATCTGGAAAGTATGGGAGAAAACTTAGTGGGGTATGATCAGGAAATTCTGCGTAGCGAACAATTTGGTTTATCAAATTTACGATTTGGCAAAAGAATGGAAGAAAATATGGTTCAGACAGTTGAACCCGGAATTTATTTTATTCCGGAATTAATCCGGCAATGGCAGTCACAGAATAAATTTAAGGAATTTATTAACTATGATAAGGTCATTCCTTTAATCGGGTTTGGTGGAATTAGAATTGAAGATGATGTTTTAATTTCGGAATCTGGTTGTCGGAATTTAAGTGATCAAATCCCAAAAACAGTCACTGAAATTGAGTTAGCTTTGATGCAATAAATTGTCATCTCGATAGATCTCTCCTCATACTTCGTCGAGATGACAATTAGTAACAGTTTGATTTTAAAGGCACAAAATTCAAGTTCATTTACAGTTACCCAAACCGGTGCCCGGTAAGATGTTTGCAATGAACTTGTCTGAATCTGTAGGGTGGGCAGTTTTTTTTGCCCACGCTGAAACAACGCCGGATCCGCTTCGCTTGATCCGACCTACAGTTTCTGTAATACACTGTAATCATATGCAATAAATTCAAGTTCGTTAACAGCAGACAGCATCAATAATAGAATGACTACTGTTAATCATTTAAGCGTGGATATATGATTAAATTGTGTCAATATTTTCGGTAGGGAGATGGGTAAAGAGGTTGAAATTAGCTACTTGACAAACTGGTGGATACTTTCTAATTCTTTATTCTAAAAATGACCTCAAGTCACTTAATATTTTATCTCTTCATATTCTTTATTATAGATAGTAAGTATTTTAATAAAGTTGTTTTATGAAGATTTATTAAACTTCTCCAAGCTACTCATAGAAAATTGTTACAAAACTAACCAGAGATAAATCATGTTTTGGGAAAGAAATATTGAAACGCTGGAAAAAGACCAGTTACAGGTATTACAGTCGGAAAGATTAGCGCGTACTTTAAATCAGGCGGTTCAATCCCCTTTTTATAAAAAAATTTTCGAGGAGTATCAGGTTGACCCTAAAAAAATTAAACGTTCTAGTGAAATAAAAAACCTACCCTTTACCACAAAACAGGATTTACGGGATAATGTCCCTTATGGATTGTTAACCATAGATCAAAAGGAGGTGATCAGGCTTCATTGTTCCAGTGGTACTACTGGAAACCCTATCGTGGTTTTTCATACCCGACATGACATCGATTCCTGGTCAAATTTAATGGCTAGATCACTTTTTGCAGCAGGTGTCAGGGATACGGACGTGTTCCAGAATATTTGTGGCTATGGTTTGTTTACCGGTGGTTTAGGTTTTCAATATGGCTGTGAAACCTTAGGGTGTTTGAGTATTCCGGCCGGTGCCGGAAATACCGCCAGACAAATAAAACTAATGCAGGATTATGGTACCACAGCGATACACGCGATTCCCAGCTATTTAAACCGTTTGCATGAATTTATTGTTGCCAAAGGGATGGATGCACGGAAAGATTTAAAATTAAAAAAAATGATGATCGGAGCTGAACCGTATACAGAAGAACAACGAGTTCGAATTCAGGAAATGTTTGGCATTAAAGCCTATAATTCTTATGGTTTAACCGAGATGAACGGTCCAGGGGTTGCTTTTGAGTGCGAATGTCAAAGTGGATTACATATCTGGGAAGATGCATACATTGTTGAGATTATAGATCCAAAAACTTTGGAACCAGTGCCTGATGGAGAGATAGGTGAACTGGTGATGACAACATTAGACCGTCATGCCGTCCCTATATTACGGTTCCGAACCCGGGATTTGACGCGTATTATTCCAGGGAAATGCGATTGTGGTAGAACCCATAAACGAATTGATCGTATTACCGGCAGAACGGATGATATGTTTATTGTAAAAGGATGTAATGTATTTCCAATGCAAGTCGAAGCAGTGTTGTTACAGATACCGGAAGTAGCTAACAATTATATGATTAAACTGGAGACCATTAATGATAATTCTGAAATGATTATCGAAGTAGAGGTACTAAGTAATTGGTTTCGAGGAGATATTGCCAGATTGGATGGTTTGAAAAAACAGATAGAACATGGTATTCGAAATGAAGTCCTGGTAAAACCGATTATTAGGATGGTAGAAGCCGGTTCATTACCGGTATCTGAAGGTAAGGCCGTTCGTGTTCAGGATTTAAGGAATTTAAATTAACTATAGCTATTTAATAATAGAGGTGGAATATGGCGTATCAGGTATCTATTTTTCTGGAAAATAAGATTGGCCATTTAAGAAAAATCACGACACTCCTGGCTGAAAATCAAATAAATATCCGGACCATGAATCTCACTCACACTTCTAATGATTGGGGTGTTTTGAACTTAATCGTTGATTTTCCGGATAAAGCCCATCAGGTTCTAAATTCGCAAAATTTTTCTGTAGCTTTGCGTGAAGTAATTGCACTTGAAATGGATGATCATCCGGGTGGGTTGGATAATTTGTTGGGCAAAGTTGAGGCTGCCGGTGTCAATTTCACAAATGCTTATAGTAGGATTTTGAAAGCGGGTGGGGAAGCTTTTTTAATTTTGGATTCAGCAGATACTGAACAAGCCAGAGAAAAATTAAAAAAATTAGGTTTAGCTCCATTGGATGATGAGACTGTCTATGGGAAATAGAAACTGAATTGATGTAGGAACTCCCTATTCCATGTTTTAACGGAGCAGGGAGTTTTTTGATGTTACTTACTGAGCCTTTTCTTTGACTTTACTGATTTTGGTTTCACCGGTGGACTGACCTGGGGCCGATTCCATCACATGGTGAATTTCAAAAATTCTGGCTTCGGGAAACAGTCCCTGTGTTTGGGATTGGATGTTGGTGAATGCTTTTTGAGCTTCTTCCCTCGTTTCATAAAAGCCGGCTCTGATGCGATAAAGGAAACCGCCTTCTTTAACTTTCTTTTGTGAGATATAGCTAAAGTCTACTAAAGATGTTAACTGACTCAAGTCATTGATAGCATCCGTTCGATTATCACGTTTGGAAAGTTGGATGATAAATGGCTTATTACGTTGGATACCGAAATCAATCAATTCTCCGTTAAGTTCGCTATAACTGGGAAGAACTGTCCAGTAATCGTGTGAAAACAGTCTTTTATTGGCGTAGCGTTCAACGATTTCCGCTCCAATTTTCTTACCTTCATTGCTGGTCTCGTAAAATCCGACACGGATACGATAAAAATATTGTAAATTACCGGTACTCTGACTCCTGATTTTTTCCCTGGTACGATATAAATAGGCGTAATATCCATCTTTAATCAGGAATTTCACAATATCGATTGCTAGTTCTAGCTGACTAACATTTAATGAAAGTAGTTGTAATGCGTAACGTTTTTTTCGCCTTTTTTTGAAACTGGTCTTATTTTTTTCGCCTTCTTCTGCTTTAACTACCAATCGCTTACCGGCATCAACCATAACTTTCCACTGCCCGGTTTCTTCTGACACGATCGTGTAATTGATCTTATCTCTATTTTGAATTAAAATAGTTTTCCATTTCCAGGCATCGTCTAAAACATTTTTCTTTTTAGCAATCTTCCATAAATTATCACCCTCTTCAACAATATATGAATTCTCCATTTCAGGATCAGACAATTCTTCATTGCCAACTGTTGGTGCTTCAATTCCTTCGATTGAATCGGGTGGAACAATTTGTTCGATAACGATTTGTCCTTCAACTGGAATTTCATCGCTTTCTTCTGAGCTATCGGCTTGTTCGAAAATGATATTTTGTTGATTGCTTTCAATTTCAATTTGGCCTGTGTTATCCGGGTCGGTGGATTGTATTACTTCATTTTCGTTGTATTCTGAGTAATTCTCATCCTCATCCGTGCTGGTTAGCTCCAGGGTTAATAAAATGATCAACGCCAGTAGGGCAACTAGAGGAATTCCCCAGATAGCAATTTTTTTAATGGATTGGTTTGTTAATTGAGCCATAGTTTCTTAATGTTTTTGTTAACAATCTTAATTGGTTGTAACCAATTATCTGCAATTCTTTAATTATTCAAGCTATCGTGTGGATAAAGCATTTGTCAATGGATTATTCCTGAATATTTGTCTAAAAATCAAAGTTAATAGAGCTTTTTTCATTGTTTACAGACTAGGGTTCAGGTTATTTTCCATGCCTTAATCATGCCTTAGTTATCAAACAGGAATATAATTTCCAGTGTTTACCGGAAATTTCCAATTTTTTATATATTCTTCCCTGAAAAAGGTTAAAATAAAGAGGCTTTTTATGTTTATGCGTTTCATAGTGATCAAAATGCCTGATAATGGATAAAACACCCGTCTATAGAACTATTTATTTGAACACGTCATGAACAATTAATGTGCTGAGTCTGCTTTTAGGAGACGCATTCAATGCAAAATAATCACTATCAAATTTAATTCCGTTTTTAAAATGTTGAAGGCCGGTATAAGCAATCATTGCTGCATTATCAGTACAATTTTTACTGGAAGGGAAGAAGGCTTGAATTTTTCTTTTTCTGGCATAATCCGTCAATGTTGTTCGTATACCTGTGTTAGCCGCCACGCCACCCGTCACAGCTATTTGATCAACCTTTATAAATTTAAGGGCTTTTTTAAATCGTTCCAGAATAATCTGACTCACTACTTTTTGAAAACTGGCGCAAATATTCTGTACTGTTTTTTTCTGTTCGGAATCAGCAAAAGCCTCAAAAGCATTTATATTAATCAGTTGCATTTTTTCGATATAGGCTTTTCTGGTGATGGCTTCATTTCTAACAGCTGTTTTTAAGCCTGAGAAACTGAAATTAAGCGTTTTTTTACCTTTTAATGGTATTGGGAAATTGATATCTGCGATTGGTTGGCTAGATGCAATTTGGTCAATAACAGGGCCACCGGGGTATTGAAAACCCAGCATTTTAGCTACTTTATCAAAGGCTTCTCCCACGGCATCGTCAATTGTTTTACCCAGCAGAATATAATCATATAAATTTCTGGCATGTACCAGGTGGGTATGTCCACCGGAGGCAATTAAACCCAGATAGGGGAACTTTAATTCAGGATTATCTAAAAAAGGGGCCAGTAAATGCCCTTCCAGATGATCCACAGGAATCAAAGGGATATTATAAACCCAGGCCAGGCTTTTGGCGTAACTAACACCCACTAATAAAGACCCGATTAAACCGGGAGCATGGGTGACAGCAATGGCTTTCAGATGATTTGGATTGATGTGATATTTCTCAAAAACATATCGAATTAAGATAGGTAGACTGATTAAATGTTGACGACTGGCAATTTCCGGAACAACACCACCATATTTATCGTGAAAATTAATCTGACTGGAAATTTCATTGGCGACGATATTTCCGTGCATGTCCAGAATGGCAACAGCGGAATCATCACAGGAAGTTTCAATGCCCAGGATCATAAGTTATTTGAGGAATTAATCTAAGGATAATTGATAAAACTGAAAGCCGAAGACTAGAAACTGGGTAAATGTTCGTCAAGGTAAAGAAAGGAAAGAAAATATTAAAAGGTCAATAAACGGAATAGTTTATCGTTTATTGACCATGTTATTTGGTTTTTAAAACGTGAATTGAACACCAAGCGCCATTAAATTACCACTGAAGTCAACGTCGTCCGAACTTGAATTTTTACCTTTAATTTTTGTTGTGACGGCATGATAACTTAAATGAATATCAAATAATGGCAGTATCGGGACACCAAGTTGTAGATAATATTGAGAAGTGTTTCCGAACTCACTTTTAAAATAATCAGCGCAAGTATCACAGTCCACTTTGGCTTTTCCCATTCCTACACCGGCTGTAAAATTAATAACAGGAATCGGAAACAGATAGAAAATATCATACATTTCCGTTACTAATTTTGCATCGTCATCTTTAATTCCTGTTTCGTAGCTTTCGTATCCAAGACCTGGAAACAGAGGAATGCTGGCGTGTATCAGTAAACCACTAACACCGTCTGACTCAATTTTTGTTCCATTTGAATTTTTTGCATCATCAAATGTATGTTGAACGGGTACGCCAACGCTTAATGACAGAAATTCTGCATAAAGTGTGCTGCTAATTCCACTTAAAAACATCAATGCCGCGATTATTATCGTTATTTTTTTAATTGCCATGTTATCTCCTCCAAAAATTAAGAAAAAAAGAAAAAAGTTGGTTTGGAACTTAGTCTCCTCATTTTGTTTTAAAACTTATTAAAACCGGATTATCATAAATATGCAAATAACGTACTTTTTTTACTAAGTACAAATTAAAAGTCATGTTTGTACTCAATAGTGTCAAATATCAGTCTAAATTGCAATTCATAGTTTTCCCACGGTTATTTTTGAAATTACACCGATTATAGGGCATAGACTTGTCAGATTCTTTAGATTCTGAAATAGATGTGTTTGCTCAAATAAAAAATAGATTATTATAAATAACAAATGTGGATATTATGGCTATTGTTGAATTAGACTTAGTTAAAACGATTCAGTCCGATTGTGTTGAAAATTGGCATCATGTAACTCCGGAAGTAACACAAATCGGATTTTTAGGATTGATTGAAAAACAGCATTTACAAAATTATTTATTATGGCATGAAGAAGATAAAGCCAGAGATCCTAAAGCAGATGATAGTCAGATTGCCATCGTCAAACGAAATATTGATCAATTGAACCAGAAACGGAATGATTTAATTGAGGTGATCGACTCCAGAATATATGAATTGTTGGTGGAAAATAAAATTTTGATGGAACAAAGGTCACCGATGAATTCTGAAACCCCCGGAAACATGATTGATCGCTGTTCAATTATGTCGCTTAAAATTTATCACATGGCTGAACAAACCAGGCGTCAGAATGTGGTAGAAGAACACATTGAACAGGCAAAACAAAAAGTGCTCAGATTAACAAAGCAGCGAAATGATTTGTTTACTTGTTTATTCGACCTTTTTGAAGATATTGAAAAAGGCAAGCGGCACTTTAAGATTTATCATCAATTTAAAATGTATAATGATCCGGCTTTAAATCCTGAGATTTACAAAAAATAAACACAATGAATGCGAATATACCACAATTAAGTCAGTTCAAAATAGTTGTTTTTGATTTAGATGGAACTTTGTTAACACATGATTATCAACTGTTACATGAGAACCTGAATGCTGTTAACCAAATTAGAGAGATGGGGCTGCGTGTCACAATTGCAACAGGTAGAAGTTTCACCAGTGCGGAACCTTTTTTAAGACAATTGGATATTAAAGAGCCCATGGTTTTTAGCAATGGTTCGGTTTGTGATAACCCCGATACCGGAGAACGTGAAATTATTTCAGGTATTCCTTTAGAATCAGCTTTAATTGTTTTGATGTTGCTGGATCAATTTAAAGGCCTCTCTTTAAAAATTCATACGGCTGATGGTACTGTCTTAAAATCTAATGATATTCCCTGGCCGGATGAAGGGCGTCATTTTGCTGTGGGCACTATTATTGACAATTTAAAAGCCCATCTGGTTGAAGAACCGATAAAAATGGTGATTTATGGGGAGCCGGAGCTAAAAAATACTTTTCAGCAAAAAATTCATGAAGTACTTGGTCCAAAATCGCAAATTAGCTTGATTCATTCCCATCCCTTATATTTGGAAATCATTAATAAAAACGTTTCCAAGGGAATTACGGTTTGCCGCTTACTTCCTAAACTTGGTATTCAACCAGAGCAAGCAATTGGCGTAGGAGATCAGGAAAATGATTATGAAATGTTGAAAATGCTTGGCTTGGGGATTCAGGTTGGTGAAAGCGCTGAAATTCTTAAATCAGTTACCAAACACCAGGTACCGAGTCCTGAAGCCTTTGGAATTCAAGTTTTATATGAATGGCTAAATAATTTACCCAGATAGACAGAATGGACAATTCAAGAAGGAACTTTATATTTGGTGGTTTTAACAAGGTAAAAAAAATTACTAAATCAGCGATTCATGACGCGGAAACCAAATCGAATCCGACAGCTCAGTTTTATTTAAGACCGCCGGGAGCTGTCCCTGAAGAAGATTTTATCAATTTGTGTGATAAAGATTGTTTTGCTTGTTTAACAACTTGTCCGGTTTACGTAATTCAAAAAGTTCAAAATCCTGAAATTCCGGAACATAATACAGCTTATATTGATCCCCGCATTGCAGGGTGCTCATATTGTCATGATTTTCCGTGTATTAAAGTCTGTCCGACAGAGGCCTTGATTGAGCCGGGAAAACCAATGGGAATAGCAAAGGTTTTGGATAATTGTATTACTAATCAACATGAATTTTGTGAAGTATGCTTTCCTACCTGTCCTGAAGAATACCAGGCCTTGTTTAAAAATAAAGATGGAGTGTTGCAGGTGGGTAGAGATAAATGTGTTGGTTGTGGTAGTTGCGTCAGTGCCTGTTTTTTAGTGCCAAAGGCTATTGAAATACACCCGTTGGAACTCCCTGTGATTGAATAATACTTATTGATGTTTTTTGAGCACCTCTGACAATTTATCCATCCGGAGTGGTTTGCTCATGTAGTCACACATACCTACTTCCAGACATTTCTCCTTTATTCCCTCAGTGACATTTGCGGTTAGAGCAATAATTTTTGGAGTAGAATCACCGCTGGATTTTTTTAAAATGTTTTGGGTGGCTTCTAAACCATCCATCTCTGGCATTTGAATATCCATCAAAATAATTTTGTAAGCTTGTTTCTCAAAGATATCCACGGCTTCTTTGCCATTATTGGCGATGACAGCTTCATACCCCAGCTTTTTTAATACTTTGCTGATTAATTTCTGATTAACTTTATTATCCTCTGCTACTAATATTTTTGGAGATTCCCCGATAATAGCAGTATCTTTTTGGGGATGAACTTTGTCTTCTAAACGGGGTTCTAAGGTTTTTTCTTTTTCCGATGGTGTGCTTTTCGACTCAGGAATTTTTTGAGAGAATCTGACTAAAAAAGTTGTTCCCTGACCTTCCTGGCTAATAACGGAAATATTTCCGCCGATATATTCAACGATTCTTTTTGTAATTACTAATCCCATACCCGTTCCCTCATATTGTCTGTTGAGAGAAATATCAACCTGGGAAAATGCTTGAAAAAGGTTTTCCTGATCGGCATCAGAAATACCGATACCGGTATCAGATATTGTCAGCAGAATATGAATTTCCTGGTTATTGAAATTTTCTGATTTTGCATCAATGGTTACTGAACCCTGTTTGGTAAACTTTATAGCATTATTTACCAGATGTTCTAAAACTTGTAAAACCAGTAATTTATCGCCAAGTAGGGGGATGGTAAGTTGTTCATCAAATGTGAATGTGAAAGCAACATCTTTTTGTTGGGCAATGGGTCGATACTTTTTTATTATTTGGTCGGTAAGTGGTTTCAATAAATAAGAGTCGGATTTCAATTTTAGATTTCCTGATTCCAGATCATTGAAAACTAAAATATTCCGGATCATTGATAATAAATGATCGCTGCTTTCACAAATCGTTTCGAGATACTCAGTTTGCTCCGTTGTCATTTGCGTGGTTTTGAGCAAATCTGTCATCCCAATGATACCATTTAAAGGAGTGTGTAATTCATGACTGATAACGGATAAAAAGTTGGTTTTTGATTTGGCAATGGCCTCAGCCTGTTCTTTGGCTTTAATCAGGGCCTCTTGCTCTAATTTTTTTTTGGTATAATCTCTAAATACGACAACAGCACCTTCATAGTCTGAATCATCTTCAGATTTTAATAAACTTCCGTTAGCCAGTAACCAGATACCTTTTTTAAGTTTTTTATTTTTAACAAAGATTTCTACAGAATCAACAGTTTGTTTTTGGTGTAGCCGTAGCATCGGTAGTTCTGCTACCCGATAGAGTGTTTTTTTATCAGGCTGGTATAAACCCAGCTCTCCAGGCCAGTCTTCAAATGAATGGGGTACCGTATTTCGGGAGATCATTTGAGTAAAAGCTTCATTGACATGCAGTAATTCTCCGTTTGAATCGGTAACCACAACACCATCACTCATGCTTCCCAGGACTGATTGAAGAATAACTGTTTTTTGAACCAATTCCTGTTTTTTTAAATTTAATTCTTCACTAGTGGCTTGAAATCCTTTAACCCGATTGGTGGTTAGTGTCAGTTTTTCTATCAGAATATCCAGAAAAATTTTAAAAATCATGCTTCTTAAAGCATGACCAGATGATTCATAAATGTTACTGGAAGATATCGAAAAGACATGGACTGCTGAGTCCGCATAAACAGTTGCTGTGGTTAAAGATTTAGTAATAACGCTCATTTCACCAAATATATCACCCTGGCGTCTTAAGGTTAGTATAAACTCATCTTCAGCATAAACGATAATCTTGCCTTCCAACAATATATATACTTTATCATTTTCACTGCCTTCAGCCAGTATTTTTTCACCCTTTTCAAACGACTCAACACGGGAAACAGAGATTAATTCCATTAACTGTTCATCTTCAAATTGTTTAAACAATCTGGACAAATTTAAAATCTTTAGAATTTCTGAAGAGGAGTAGTTAACGTCCATGATGCACAGGGATTTTTATTTTTAGTGAAAATCGTTTAAGAGCTAATAATTATATATTTGATATACTCAAGCGATTTATCTCTTTCACTATCAAGCCAAAGATTATGTTGCAATAAGTATATTATTCTAATTGTTCATTTTAATAATTAACAGTGAAAGTTGTCATTCTGATAATTAAAAACAATGTCACCATTAAAAGATTAGGATTACACATAAATAATTTAGAAATTGTCTTTGATAAATTACTAAATATAAACATCAAGTTGATAGTTTTGCATCAAAAAACACTATCAGGGCTAGAGTATATTCATAAAAATCTACAACAAACTGTGATAAATAACAAGTTTATCAGAAAAACTAACTTTAAAATACCCGAGTAGATTGTAACAATCAGGAGAGTATCTACAATCTGTCGAAAATTTTAATTTTTTGAAAAAGTAGAAGATGATAAATTGAAGTTAATTTTTGCCGGAAAAGGTGAGTATATAAAATACTTAACAAAAAAAAGTACCGGCTATTAAAATTTTTAAGTAGTTGAAAAAAAAATCTTTTATATGTTCTACGAACTGAAAACAAGTTTACACAAATAATCAAATAAGATTATGTTGATGGCGGTACAAAAAATAAACAACTGATAACTATTATTCAATTTGGCTAAAAAGGGAACTTTATAATGAGAATATTCATGGTTTCTGCTTTAGAGGTACTGAAGAATCTCTATTGTTAGCGCGACAAATCCTTCATTTTGGCGTGCCAGCTCGCAATTCAGTGCCCAGGGATGATAGTAAGTTGACAATATTTGTTTTAGGATAATTACATTGTTCATTGCTATACTAGTCGTATTGAATTTTCCACAAATCCCAGTTGGTAGACAGCATTTAAAGACTAAGAGAGGTAAGCAACGAAATAATGAAATCGGAAACTTCATATATTAATTATCTTAAACTGGAACAACCGGAAATATGGGAAACAATCTTAAAGGCTGAAAAAGATGGATTAATTGTTGTTGATGAGGAAACTGACTCGGTAACAGCTACCAATAGACTCTTATTAACCTATCCAGGATTGCATGACATAATAAATATGCTGGTAGAAGGATGGAATCAGAAAAAAGCAGCAGCATTCGGTCAGGAATTGATTAGTAATCTACTTAAATAATAGCAACACCATGGAAAAGCATAAAAAAGCAATATTTGAAATTTTATCTCAGTTAATTGAACCTAAATTGAAATGGACCATTGGTGTTTTAAACTTAATTAAACGACTGGAAATAAATGATCAGGTTTTAGAACTTGAGATACAATTAATTACAGATGATATCGAACTAATCAATCAATTTAGAGAACAGGTCTTTCAGGTTTTAATAGAATTCCAATTTTCTGAAATCAATCTTAACATTTCAAAAGCCAATATTGCCAAACAAGGTCTTAAAAAGGTAAGTAAAATCATAATGGTCAGTAGTGGTAAAGGGGGTGTTGGGAAATCATCCATATCAGTCAATCTTGCGGCAATGTTAAAATCCAGAGGTCATACAGTAGGGCTGCTGGATGCTGATATTTATGGTCCTAGTGTGCCAATACTAATGGGGATCACAGAAAAACCACAGGTATTGGATGATGAAGTTCTAGCCCCGATAATGGCGCATGGAATTGCAACGATTTCAATTGGGAACCTAGTACCACCCGGACAGGCAATTTCCTGGAGAGGACAATTGGTTAGTGGTACGATTATTCAATTCATCAGGAAAGTGAATTGGGGGGTGTTAGATTATTTAATTATTGATATGCCTCCGGGAACAGGTGATATTCAGTTGACCATCGCCCGTGAATTAAAAATTACAGGTGTAATTATTGTCAGTATGCCACAGGAAGTGGTCATCGGTGATGTTCAAAGAAGTATATCGTTGTATCGTGAAAAAAAAGTGAATTTAATAGGGGTGATCCAAAACATGGTCTCTTATGCTTGTGAAAAATGTGGTCATCAGCAACAGATATTCCCAGGCTCGTTAAATAAAATACCAGATGTTCCAGGTTTAGGTTCGCTGATATTAGATACTGATTTTTGTGAGGCTGGAAATATCGGGGTCCCATTTGTTTTGTCCAGGTCATCCGGTAAAATATTTGATTCTTTTCAGCGGATGGCTGAAAAATTAGAATTACTTTAAAATCAGTGGTGGATTAGAAATTGAAGTGCGGGTGAGTCGATTTAGAAACCTGTTGCAATGACAGACACGAACACCTCATCGTTTTTCGATGAATCATAAACCAGTCCGAAAATGATATCGGCATCCTGGTGGGCTAACTTTTGAACGCAATCAACAGCTGCTTCTGCGTCCAGTATCGTAAATTGCTCATCGGCAACAATGTTAACAATAATTCCAACGGCACCTTCAATGGGTTGATCTAAAATAGTGCTGGTGATGGCCGCATGGACAGCATCACATCCTCTTGTTTCACCAAAACCGGACCCTGTACCCATAATTGCTGCACCTTTATTACACATAATGGTTTGTAAATCAGCAAAGTCCAGGTTGATGACACCCTCCAGATTGATGAGATTAGTGATACCACTGATGGCTTGTTTTAGAACATCATCTGCAATTAAAAAAGCTTCACTGACACTGGTTTTTTTTGATGCCATTGCCAGCAATTTATTGTTGGATACGACTATCAGCGTATCTACGTGCTTTCGCAGTTCAGCGATTCCTTGATTGGCAATTTTACTTCTTTTTGTGCCTTCAAAGCTAAATGGTGTCGTAACAACACCAATGGTAAGCACTTTTTTTTCCTTAGCAATTTCTGCAATGACAGGGGCAGCACCGGTACCGGTTCCGCCTCCCATACCTGCTGCAATAAAAACGAGGTCTGTATTTTTGAGAATTTGAGATAGGGTCTCCAAATCTTCTTCTGCTGACAATCTGCCTACCTGGGGCTTCATGCCTGCACCCATTCCCCTTGTAATCTTTTCTCCAATTTGGACTTTTAGGTCCGCATTTGAAGATTTTAAAACCATTAAATCGGTGTTAATACTGATGTATTCAACACCTTTAATATTGTCTTCGATCATCCTGTTAATAA
>Ga0233437_1004357_pt1 | contig 16828 bp, 14 predicted proteins | sample SI_122_August201_FD_182714 | JGI IMG/M metagenome (GOLD analysis project Ga0233437, IMG submission 182714) | Seawater microbial communities from Saanich Inlet, British Columbia, Canada - SI_122_August2016_200_MG | ecosystem: Environmental > Aquatic > Marine > Inlet | place: Canada: British... | reverse complement strand
ATGTTCATTTTAGCTAATCACCCGACACGTTTATCCACCTTAACTTTGTCATTTTGTGGTCTTGACATTGGGGTTCACTATAGTATAAAATATGACAATCCTATAAAATAGGTGGGCGCAAAGCAACCTCGCATCTACCAATAACAATCCCTAATATTGAAAACCGCCACCGTCTATCTTCCAATGACTAACTAAAAATATGCATAAAAATCCAATTACTTATTATTTCCGGTCAGGAGCATTTGAGGGAATACTAGCATTTATCCTCTTATTACTCATTCCAACCGACCCCGAAAACCATTGGTTTTTGGGATATTCGAAAGCTCGTTTACTATTGTCTGTTGTTCTTATATTATTAGTATTAATATTCCTTCTCTTGTCCAATTTAAATTTGAAGAGACCTGAATTCGCTAAGAAGTTATCACAAAAACTAGATTTATTATTAGAAATTTATGGTTTTTCTTTACCAGTTTTTCTTCTTTTGTTTGGTTTTTTTATAATCGGAACTTATATTAAAACAGTCAGATACCTACCAGTAGAAGAAATAAAAATAAGATTATTGCCTTTTATTCTATATCTATCAAGTAGGTTTATTCAGTTGGTTCTAGTTATAGCGGTTATTATTAGAACTAGAAAAAAACGGGGCATACAATGGAGATTCTCTAGGCGAAATCTAACAACTATACTCTCGACAATTACAGGAATTCTGATCACAGCTCATTTATTGAGCTTTATCATCCGTGAATTAACCCGAGAATCAATCCTCCGTAACAGTGAAATTTGGCGACTATACAGGTACTTCAATGTAGCAAGCGAATTGAATCTTCCAGCTTTTTATTCTTCTTTCATATTAGGATTAGCGGGTTATATACTATGCATTATTGCCTTAAAAAAATTTAGGCAAAGTGCTAATTTCAGTTTTCAATGGTTTTGTCTAAGCATCATATTCTTTTATTTAGCTATCGATGAATTACTAGCACTGCACGAGGGCCTTGGAGGTATGGCAATAAGATTTTTAGGGGAGGAAAATCTTATATTTCAAGATTGGGCTTATGCTGGGATTGTATTAGTTGTTCTGTTTATATTATTATTTTGGTCTTTTTTCAACCACTTACCCTCAGGCCACAAATTAAGATTTTTCACATCCGCTGCTTTATATATTGGTGGAGCTCTGGGCGTAGAGATTATTGGCAGTATTTATGTAATGAGAAACGGCATCCAAGATATCCCATATTTTTTGTTCACAACTGTTGAAGAAACTTTAGAAATGGTTGGGGTGATTTATTTCATCAATACTCTAATGATATATCTAGAGGAAATTAGGAGAAAAAATATTGAATCAAAAACAACAAAAAAGGTTGATCACGAGTAAAGACTTTGCCATTAGTTATGGTTTTCCAAGAAATTGTGAATGATTTTTTTGCTGCGAACGCAGCCCAACCCCACATGAGCTTGTAGTCGTTCATAAGCTGACCCGCCTTCGGCTCTGGGTGGGCGGCGCGATTTTCTCGTGCTTAGGTTCTGGTAAAATTGGGTTGCGTTCACAAAGTCGGCGGGCAGCTTACGCCATCGTTATATTGCTGGGCAATGCAATTTAATGTTCGAAACAGCAAGAGAGGAGAGAATATCACAAGATGAAACTTATTACAGCTATATTTAATGACATCAAAAAAGGCGAAAATCTTGAAGTATATTTAGTAATACTAATAAGTTTGATCGTATTGCTAATGGATGTGTTTGGTTCGGTAAAATTTGACAGTCTCACAAATGTAATTTTGGCTGTTCTTGCTCTTTTATCACTAGGCACTCTCTCTACGAGGGGGACGCTGGTATCATTAAGAAACTCCATAGGTGAGTTAGATAAGAAGATAGAAAAACTAGAAGCAGATATACCGAACAGAGAGATTTCTATATTTGGGCTAAATGGAATTCATGAAGACCAATCTAATGACTATATTGATCAAAATTTTCGAAATGCAAAAGATGAGATATGTATCCTTGAAACTTGGATACCTGGCGTGCTTCCCCTTCGGTCAGAATTTATAGAGGCGGTAAAACTTGGAACGAAAGCTCGTATCCTAATTATGGATATAGATGCAGAAATCGCATTGCAAAGATTAGATGACCAAGATTTTCCACAAAGCACTGCCAGACCACGTGCTGCATTTGAAATGTTAAAAGCAACAATTGAAAAAAACGAATTACAAAATCATGAATTTGAAGTTAGATTCTACAAAGCACTACCGCCATTTTCGTTGTATATGGCAGATGAATGGATGATGATGGGAATTTTTTGGCATAATCGCTCATCTATAGAAGGTCCGCATTTTGAAATACATGGAAAATCATCAAAATTTGGGCGGTATGTATTAGATACATATAACAAAATGTGGGATAAAGCAACACCAGCTCCGCTAAAACAATTTGGTGTGTAGTGCAAATGAAAAGCAATAACCCCGCGTTAAGCTGCCCCGCCTTCGGCTCAGGGTGGGTGGCGCAATTTTTGCTCAGTTTTTTCAGGGTAAAGTTGGATTGCGTTCACAAAATCGGCGGGGGGCTTACGCCATCGTTACCTTCCCAAATCACCACACACACCATACACTCTCAGGCTGAAAAATTCTGCGTAATCTATGGATTCCCCCTTAGGCTGCCAACTCCATTACAAGCATATCTAAAGATAAATCCAGGGCGGCTCTGCCTGTTTTTGCTTCTTCATCAATAACCAATAATCGTTTGTATATCGCTTCAAGGGTGGATATTGAAAAATGACGCGCTTGCGCCGCCAATTTCTTCGCCACAAAGGGATGTTGTTTCAACTCAGCCTGTACATTACCGCGGTTATCAAGCACTTCACGTGCCAAGAGCAATAATCTGAATTGGCGCACAACCATACCAAAAATAGAGAAGGCATCTTGCTCATCCAAAAGCTGATGCAACATCGCCTGCGCATCTTTGCCGCGTCCATTTCCGAGTGCATCTACCAATTCAAAAATATCCCCTTGGGCGGTGTTTACGCTTAAAAGCTCTACATCTGCGAGTATGATCGCGCGTTCAAAATTGGCATAAGTGAGTAGTTTAGTGATCTCTTGCGCGGCTTGGCGTGTATTTGTGCCCGTCATCTCTGCCAAACGAGCGGCGGCTTGCCCTTCAATCTCCCCACCCTGAGATTTAGCTTCTTTTTGGATGCGGGCAATCCAATCACGGGTTTCCCATGCTTTCGGGAGCATAAAAGCTTCGGCGCGCGCAATCTCTTTTGTCTTTTGCGCCCACTTCACTAGCCAATTTTTGGAGGCTTTCTTTCCATCCATTTCTTCGTGAAGCACCAAAACGGTTGTCTCTGGCACACTCTCTAAAAACATGATGAAATCTGCGCGCTGATTTTTGCCTCTATATTCCCCCGAGGGTTTTTCAAGAAAAACCAATCGCCGCTCAGATAAAAATGGCATCGCATTGACCGCCATATTTATCTCATCTTTTCTCATCGTGCGCGCATCAAGTTCGGTGGTATTCATCCCATCTTTATCTACACGCAGTTTCACTTTTTTGAGCCGCTGCGCGCGAGCAAACTCATCGTCACCGTAGATATATAGGATGCGTAAGGTGTTTTTAGCCATAGGATAGTTTCTATTTTCTACGATTTCGATACGTCGAAAAGCATCGCCTACTCAATCTCCACTCAGTTGATAAAAATGCGCTGTTGGTTGAGTAGTCCCGAATGTTCTTAGAGGAATGTATCGAAACCATTTTTTAGGATTATCTTGTAATCACACGATGCAAAGAAGGGCGGATTTTCTGCACCGAGACAATTTCCATATCCCCAAGATTCGCTTCGGTCGTGACCTTAGCTTGCAACTTGGGACCCAGCGGTTTGCTCAACCCCCAAACGAGTACCGCTAAAGGCAAAACGAAGGGGATGCGCCAGAGTTTTTTATACCACGCGCCTTTGCCTGAAAGCCCGAACCAAGCCAGAGAACCGGCAAGCAAGCCCGAGGTCGCGTAGTTGGTTCCGCAACCGGGATGAATGGCGAGATCGCGTTCACCAGCGCGCAAACGACCAAAGGCCTCATCTGCCGCAACGCGGAGGTCATCTAGATGAATATCCCCAAAAATCATAAATCCGGTTGGGTTGGAATGTCCACCCAGCGGACGGGCAGGATATTTTGGCGAAAGAATTTGCAGCGTGGCATGTTCAAGGGCGTGATTTCGACGGGTTTCAAGCAAGAAAGGCAGATCAAGCAGGGACATTTATGACTCCATTTTTGAGATGTGCTGATTATACCCGTTAAATGAAAAGCCCCGCTCTGATGAACGGGGCAATGAAATTATGAAAGTTCTTAACGATTGTTCTTTTCAAAGGCTTGATAGGTTTCCATCAGCGAAAGCATTGTCTGATCTGTAAAAGCATGGATGCGAGAAAGCATATCTCCCCATGATTCTGTATCTGAAACGCGTGCATCAAGATAAACAGCGATCATCGCTTCTAAAAGCGCGTTTCTGAAGAATAAAAAGGCACAGGTTGCGTCAATAATGCTGAGACCATATCTTCGGCCGCGCGAGGCATATTCGTAGCCCAGAGAGCGGGCTTCTGCAATGGCATCTTCACCCTCTGCACTGAGATAGCTTGCAAGGCTTTGCATGAGATTTTTACCGCTCATTCGATATTTAAGACGAGCATCATTATCCAATTTCTGATACCATTTTTCAGATTCGAGCTGATTTTCCCCAATTTTAAATCGGATTCGCTTAAGAACATCCCGCAAGGCACGCTCTGGGTCAACTTCCTTTTTCTGGCGGGATGTTTGCACCCACAAATTGATTTCATCTTGTAAAAAACGGCGGTGCCCTCCCTCTGTACGATAAACAGGCAAGACACCCTGATCTGCCCATGCCCGCACAGTGCTGGAGTGTACTCCCAGCATCTTTGCGACATCGCTTAGGCTAAGCCAGTCATTTGTAATTTTTTTATTCATAAACCCTTTTAAACTCGAAAATCTATATAAACTTAAGTGGAGATAACTTTATCAAGGAGATATTTTCTGGTCAATATAGGTTTTGGTAGAATTCTGCCTTTCTTCTTAAAAGATCAGAATTCAAAAATGGCAACTCTCTCCCTGGTCACTGCCCTTTTTTGATTTGAGAATCGCATCTTGTAAATTTACGAATTTTTGCTCTTTTTATTTTTCGTTATCTCTGAAAACTTAGTAATCATCTAGAAATAAGTTTCTAAGAAATCACCACAAAGTCACAAAGGTCACGAAGAGTTTCTTTGTGACCACAGAGAAAAACTTTGTGTTCTCCGTGTCTCTGTGGTGCGCTTTTCGGGAAGTTGTTTTTAGATGCTCACTTATCACTCGACAATCTTCCAGACATGAATTACAGATTTATACTCATCCGCTAGTCGCTCGATTACATAGAGCAAACTATGCTCACGATCAAAAGCTATCGCACCAACCAAATCTCGCTTGTAGTTCTCAAAATTTAGCTCGGGGTCAAAGAGATATTCGGTTAAATCCAACGTGGCGTAGGGTTGTGGCTGCCAGCTTTCCAACTCGCCATTTGCGACAGCTACCAATTGCGCAGGATCATAAAAAATAATCTGTGCCTGATAATCCTCCGCCCAAAAACCACGATCATCGTAGGGCCAATCGGGCATTTCTGGGCATGAATTAGTCTCAGCACATTTATGATCCCAGACAACCCCATTTGCAAATCCATACCACTCATTACCCATCGCTTTTGTCCCCGCAAAAATGACTGCCGCATTTTCCCCCGCCGTGAGCCATGCGCCACCCCACCAGTGGGCGGCGTCGTGATAATCGGTCACGGCCATGTTCTCATCGCTGCGAATATCTGGCATATTCTCCTCTTGAACGCCATAGAGCAAAAGGGGGGCAATATCTGTCAGTACTCCACCCTCAACATACGCGGGATTATAAGCAAAGAGTCCGGGACCGCGTCCGCTCCAGAGACCTTCGCGGGCACGTCCGCTTGCCAGAGAACGCCCGCCCAAAGCCACCGCCCATTCCGGCGGGATTTCGAAGAGATAGTCGTTGGTGACATAATTGGTATAGCTACCAAATCCCCACGCACCCTCTGCTTGTGGATTCGCCAAATCAAGACTTGCAGAACCATGCGAAGGTTCAAAATCCTGGATATGCTGGCCAAAAGTAAAATACAAATACCCATCAAGATAGGCTATCCCTGCGCGAGGGATGCTCATTTCTTCGGGATGAAAAAGTCCGTTTGTGATGTCGGCGAAGGGTTGCAGGGTTGTAGCTGTATTCAGATCATCCAGATTTTTGGAGATGACCAGCTCAGGGATAGAAATCTCGGAAACCTGCAGATATTGGTCATGTCCAAATCCAAAGAGCGAGCCATACTCGTTTTGGGCTTGGTCGGCGGCTAGACGGTGGGTCAGCCCGTGACCGCTGTACTCCCAATTTGACCCGCCCGAAGCATCCGGCAGCCGAAATGTGCCGAGGTATTCAAAGTTTTCTGGCTGAATCAGATTGCCAGATGGCGGGGGAAGAGGTAAATCTGCTAGAGGCGCAGAAGATGTTGAGGCAAGGGGAGCAAGTTCAGATTCCGTTTGAATCGGGGGCGATTCTCCGAGGGTGCAGGCAAATATCGTTAACGTCAAAAGCATTAGGGCGAAAGATATCCGTTTCATCGTCATCGCCCCAATCGAATAAAGCTATTCAGGTTGATATGATCGCCGAGCAATCCAAAAGGCTGCGGGATGGTCAGGTAGTCCAAATCATCTACATTGATTCTGATGCCGCCTTGCTCTTCAAAAACGACATCATTAGAATTCCTTGCATCACAATCCATGACACGGCCACCAATGGTGAGGTCGTCTCCATCTTCGAAAGGAATGTGGAGGGTTGCACTAGATGGGGCATGGAAGCTATTGCTTCGGCAACCATCGCCGAGACAACTGGCTTTTGCTCTATCTATCCAGCCAAAAATATCACGGTTGATGGCATATGTGCCGCTTTGCAGTTCTAGTCCTTCGCAAGTGCCCCATAATGTATATCCAGGTCCAAAATAGCACCAGCAGGCATCAAACTCTAATACTTCTGTTGTTGTACCGTTGGATGCCCAAAAACTGCCATAAATGGGGCCCGGACGATGCAGCCCCTGCTCATCGGCAGGCGGATTATGCACATTGAGGGTGGTGAACATAACTGTTGCCGAATAGGTGCAGGGGGCACCAACCCAGTGCTGCGTATTGCTCATCGGCGAACGGATGCCTTCTTCTGCAAAGCTGCCCGCAACCATCACAAACTGGAAAGTTTCACCGCAGGCAGGCATGTAGTCTTCTACATCAAAGAAGCGCGCTGATGGATTGTCGATTAAGACTGTCCAGAGCAACTCGTCTTCATTCTCGTTAAGGACAAATAAACCAAAACCATCTATGAGACTTTCATCACCATCCCAGCGCCAACCAATGCGGTAGGGACCTTCGCCTATGGGTCCAAAGGTGGGCGGTGCGAGGAGCGGCGCAGGGAAGGCACTCTCATCGCAAGATGGGGTGCAAATTCTGTAACGGATACGTACTTGAACTGAAGCAGCTGTCAATTCTCGACCATCCCATTCTCCTGGTGGATGCAAGGCTACCATTTCGCCCAAATTGATCGGCTCTTCGCCAGAACGGGAGCCCCAACACCACAATGAGAGATTCAAAGGGATATTCTCTTCGTGCAATATCCGCACACTATTTTCGCCAGCTAATTCTTCTTCGATATTCCAGTAATCATCCCCCAGTGTTTCAAAATCATAGCGGCGCGGATCTTCATCACCAAGACGGACATAGCACCAGACATCATCGTAAACTTGACCAGGAATCCAAAACTCATAGGCTTCGATCTCGATAGAGATGGGTGCGCCCGAATCAAAGGGTACGGGGTCGCCGCCTGCTTCCGGCTCTTCATCATCAGCGGGGTCGGGGGGATCATCGCCGGGGCGGGGTTCGGGCGGTGGTTCTTCGCCGCCGGGAGCGGGGTCTGGGGGCAGCGTTCCATCGGCTTCGGGGCAGCCATCGGTGCCTGCGCCGGGTTCTGATGGGCAGGCATCGGTGCTGTCGGGCGTGCCGTCGCCATCGGCGTCGGGGCAGCCATCTGCCAGCGGGGAGCCGACTTCATCGGGGCAGGTATCGGCTGAGTCGAGCATCCCGTCTCCATCGCGATCGCTTTCGCTGGGGGCGGGGCAGCCTGTTGGCGGTAAACCTGCTTCGTCGGGACAAGCGTCGATTGCGTCAGTGACCCCGTCAAAATCACGGTCGGGGCATCCATCTGCTGCTTGCGTGCCGGGTTGATCGGGGCAGACATCCACATCATCGGCGATGCCATCCAAATCTCTATCTGCAATCGCAGTTGCCCCCACGTAAATGGTAGCCTGGAAATCATCGTTGCGCCCATCGAAGGCGCGCACAATCAATGTATGTGAACCTTCGGTCGGGTACCAGGTAGTCAGTAGCGGGAAGGGGTTAATGCCGCCGGGCACGTTGCTTTCTTGCACATCGACGAGAACGCTGTCGACCCAGAGTTCAATGCGCGTAACTTTGTCATCATCGCGAGCGAGGGCACTGATTTGCACCGGATCGCCAGTGACTAGAATATCGCCATTCTGGGGCGAGCGAATCGAAATAACCGATTGTCCCGAAGCACTGGTGGTGGTGTAAAAATAGCCGCCCAAAAGCACGACAACAACGAGAATAGCTAAAAGAGCTGAACACCCCAAAATCAGCGGGAGTTTGGATTTTTTATTTGAACGTGATATAAGCGTTTTTTCGTAACTCATCTCAACCTCCCACCCCTAATTTAGCGAAACTGAAAAAGTTGAAGGCGACGACCAGCCACTGTAATTTCCAGCACCGTCTTGCGCGCGCACCATCCAGCGGTAACGTCCGCCACAGTCTACGGGTACGTTCACCTGTTTGCCGCTGAGGGGTCCGAATCCGCCCGACGAGACCCAATTATCGGGTGTTGATTCGCGCTCGAGCTTTACATAATAGCCATCAATACCGCTGGGGTCAGTGACAGGCATCCAGACCAAAGTCTGTGATGTAATAGGACAGCTCAATTCCAATCCGTTTGCGGGAACGGCAGGTGTGGGCGCGGGCGGCGGGGTATTATCAGCAGGTGGCAGGGGCGGCGATGTGGGCGTATAAGTCGGCACGTCCGGCACGAATGTCGGTGTCGGCGGAACAAGCGTAGGCGTATTCGTGGGGATGCCGGTCGGGACAAGCGTTGGCGTGACGACCAGCGTGGGCGTCGGGGCATCGGGGGCAACGCCACCAATCACCTCGACTGAGATGGCAGCGGGATTACCGGATTGTCCCTGCGTGTCGTAAACATTCACCTGAAGGATATAGATCCCCGCTTCGCCCGTGACCCAATCTTGCTCAATGGAGACAAAATCCTGCCCGGCTTCAACGGGTACATCCCGCCTGAAAGGGATTCCGTTGATCGAAAGAACGACTTCAGCCACACCGTTCTTCGCAAAAACATGCGACATGATCATGATAGTCTCTCCCGAGGCAAATACATCTCCATCACGCGGATGGTCTATCCACGCATTCGGAACAGATTCGGCATTTGCTGTACAGGCGGTTAATCCCGAAAGGGCAAATGCCAAAATCAAAAAGAGTAAGCGAGTTTTGTTCATTAGCGTTTTCCTCCATTAGTACATATATAATTCAAGATACAAATTTCTTCTGTCCAGTTCAATAATTCGGTGGTTTATCCTGTTTTTGGTGATCTTGCTATAAGGGGATCAGGCTTATTCCTAAGCGTCCAAAATAATTTAGTGATTTTGAAAGCTGCCAAGTTTGGAGACTTGGCAGCTTTTCTCCAATTTAGTCGGTTAGTAAGGTGCGCAATAGCAATCTGGGTATGGAGCCCATGAAGAATTCGCGCCGCAACCTTGTGGTGGTGGCGAGCAACTGGGTGGCGGGTCGTCACACTGGCAGGTTGTGTAATTCCAGTTATTGCATACATAGCTCGTTGGCGGGAAACAAATTTCGGGCGTTGGGTCAGGCGGAGGTGTTGGGGGAACGGCTGTCGGTTCAGGTAAGGGGCACAACCCCGGATAAGGAGTCGTTGGTTCAAAACCATAGCCCCATCGGCAGGTATTATCCATTGAAAAGAGGGCTGCCAGAGGATAGTATTGAGAATTACTCAACGGGGAACCAGCCTCTACCAGAGTAAAGTGATCGTTATAATCAAACCAGGCTACTTCTTTGGCACCTTCATCGCTCCAGCCTCCAAACAGGAAAGTATCGGCGGAAGCAATCACATTATGCTTAAAAGCCACTTGGATACGCTGGGCGGAAGCCGGATCAATGCGCCCCCAGGCAGCATCGGGATCAGCACCCTGCCCGGCATCGAAGACCAACTCATCGTAACCATCGATGCCAGAAAGAGGGGCTTCGGAGGTCATCGGTTTAGAACCACCAACATCATTATTTGAATCGCGCCACACTTTTACGCCATCGGTCGTCCAGGTGGTGGAGGCAAGCATCGTCGCGCCGATCAGCCAATCACCGCGCCCGTCCCGGTCGAGGTCCAGTTCGATGGCGTAAAACGCTTCAGATCCTTCAGGCGGAGCACCTTCAAGATGCAAAATGACATAAATCCACTCCCCACCTTCACCCATTTCTACTTTAGTAAGATCAAGATAAGGCTGGTAGGTCATCTCACCGGCTGTAAAAGGACGCTCAAATAAATTTTGATCAAAACCATCAGCCACAGAGCGATGCTCAGAAGCATATTGCGCGGATGATCTATCCGTCACCCAGGTGCGGATGCGACTAGGCTCCCCTGGTTGAGTGATATGAACCACAGTAGGCTCGGGGCTTGCCGTTGGTACAAGGGTATTTTCCAGCTGGGGGGGCGCAGGCAGTCCATCACCCTGAACCTGCGGGATTGGTTGTCCCCCTTCATTAGGCAAGGGGGGAGATGTATCCCTTGACATAGGCATATTGCATGCAAAGATAAAAATCATCAACACAACTATAAAATAGAATTTATTTTTCATTTCAGACCTCCTGTTTTGCTTTTCTTTCTAATCGAAAACCCAAGCGTGCTCCGTTTCCACACGCTGAATCAGGGCTGCTACTCTCACCATCCGCGCCTTAAGCTACTGCCAAAATCACATATTCGCCCATCTCAGGCGAAGTCCATTCTATATTAAAAGTTGCCAATTGACCATCCATGGCAGCAATTCGGAATATGAATAAGATAATTATTGTCTAATATGCTGCGGGCTTATAAATTAGCCGAAAGGATATTTTTTTCTCACCCAAACGGCAAAAAATGTGTTCATCTCACAAGTTTTCACCATAACAAAGAGGCCGAAAAGTTCCCAAAGCATATAAATTGAAGGAAAGGTCTCAAAAAATCTGTCCCATTTTTCGAGAACACCTAACATCACCGCAAAATTGATAGGCTTCATACTAAAAAATAATTGGCAGAAAAACTGGATAAATTATATCCAGTTCATATTCCGAATTGCTGCCATCCATGGTCGGACTATTGATTATCCTTAGCAACACCCTATCAACCCATATTTCAATACGGCCAACACCACTCGCACTTGTGGAATGACCCTCTATATTTGATCGGTTGCATATCCAGGAATGACAGTCCATCCAATGGCACATTAATCCAGACAAAGGTTTTGCCCGCTAGTGCTTCTCCGCAAGCACTCAAGAACATCATATGCCTACTCCGTATTCTCCAAGATAATTACGCCATTGCCAAAATTCGTTTTTGAGATAGAAATACTTGCAGGATTTTCCTGCATCCCCGCATTTGGATGGAATAAGTTCCCGTGCCGCTCTTGCCCCAAACTTGCTTGCCAAAAAGGAATATCTGCTCGGCGTCAGCTTTTATCTCCCATCGAAGAGAAAACACAAAAAACACCATAATCAGAAAGAGAAATAAGGAGCGAATTTTATTCACCAAGCTATCTCCAACATCTATGCCAGTAATGATGTCTTTTTAGTGTAATCGTTCAAAGGTAAGTAAATGATTTAATCTATTACAGAGTACAATAATCTTATTGATAATTCAATACCCTACTGGGGGCATTAATCTTCACAAAATCTAAAAAAGTCAGTTTAGTTCCAGTAACAAACCCTCGACAACTCTCCCCATCTCCTCCCCAACATTCTCAATACTCTGCAACCCCTTCAGCCCCATCGTTCGGTAAATTAGCTTAACTTCCTGCTTCAAATCTTCGATAGCCCAAGCGGCTTTACGGTAATCCCAAAGCCGAGATTTATGAGCACGCTCCAATTCCATTTGGTAGAGCTTATCCGCCAAAATCTCGACAATGCGCTTATTCGTTGCAAATTTGTCACCTGGGATGATAGGGCGCGGCATCCTGTCTTTGATACCATATTTCTCGCATAGCTCGCGTATCTTTAATGCCTTTCTACGCCAGCTCCCATCGACTGCACCATAGCTTTTTCCGGCGGGATAATGTTTTTCGTAGTCAAGCACCAGATCAGGGAAACGCTCAGCGAGCACGTTGAAGAAGAAGGTACGCTGCTGATCGGAGAGGGTCAAGCCTGAAGCCAGCACAAAACTCCCACCGTGATCGGCCGTCCACTTAATGATCGATTCGAGATTTTCATCCGTATCGCAAAGTTCCGGCAGGAGGGGCATCATACACGTTCCGGTCTGGATACCTTTGAGCGCAAACTGCTCCATCGCCTTGAAACGTTTTTCAGGTGATGGAGCAAGATGCTCCATTTGTCGGATGCGTTCGTAATAGGCAGAATCCGGTGTGGAGATGATGCTAAAAGCCGTTGCTACAACCGCGTGGGCATTAATCTCGGTCAGCAAATCGAGGTCGCGCAAAATGAGCGGGGAGCGCTCGAGGATAAAAACGGGGAAATTCCGCTCAAGGCAAACTTCGAGCATTTGACGGGAGAGTTTGAATTTCTTTTCAGCAGGCTGATAATCGCCGGTGAAGATCAAATCAGTTTTCGCGCGCGCAATCGCCTTGCGCAAAAGCTGGGGTGCATTCTCCTTGACGTGGATGGTGTAGGCAAAATCCTTCGGGTCATCAAAGGGAGAGAATTTCTGCTCGCGGCAGTAACAAAACTGACAACCATGCTGGCAGCCTTTGTAGGGATAGGCGGTATAGCGCGTCCAGAACCAGTGGTCGGCGCGTTTGTGTTTGTTGAGAATGATTTTAGGTTTATAGGGGATGAATTCGGTGCGGCGGGGCATCTATTCTCCCAATACCAGTGAGCGATGCTCATCATCAAAATAAGTGATCGCCTTTTTCATCATGATGGCACGATGTCGGCGAGTTTTTTGTCTTGCCAGCCACGGGGCTGTGATCTCGGGATAATATCTCCCGAGTGTTTTCAGACTCCAGCCAATGCCTTTGACCGCGTCCATATTCCATTCTTCGAAGGTTGGTTCCAGAAAGTTGAGCAACTCCGGGACGCGCGAGATAAGCTCCGGTTTATCTTTTGAGCGTTTTGCCCAAAAGTGGATCGCTACACCGACCATGCGTCGCATCCAGCGGCTCTCATGGAAACGCCACTGTTCGAGGAGGGGTAAAGCTTTGTCGAAGTCGGCAAGCAAGCTGGGCCCAGGGATGCGCTCGCCAAAAATATCGGTTGCGTACCAAATATCTGCGGGAATGGCAAGTTCCGGGCAACGTGCGAGGGCACTCTCCATATCCATTGGAATCCATTTTCTTAATGCGCTGGCAATGACCACCCATCCGCCCATGGTTTTATGAGATGCGATAAGGCGAGTGAAGGCATCCACAAAATCCTTTGGCACTGTGCCAAGCTGCTCACCGATTAGATCGAGACTGCGGAAGGGCATCTTTTGGGCGAGAATGGGTTCGAGGAAGGCATAGGCTTCGTCAAGATTATCCTCGCTGAGGAGGGTGGCGAGATGATTTCCAAATTGACGGGCTTCTTTTGTTTTCATTGATAAACCTGCTCGATGCCGGTGATATATTTCGAATTACGGGTGATGATGAAGGGGAAAAAGCCCGCAATTTTATCGGCGTAGGGGTCTAGCTCACGAGCATATTTTAACTCCACAACGATGGCTTTGGGGTCAAGAAATTGATGCCGAAAATGGTTGCCAGTTTGTCGAATGTGATAATAACGCATTTCTTTATCGACCGTGACGCGATATTTTTCATCCTTCGTGACGTAATACCAACGATAATAACGATTGCACAAAACCACACTCATGCCCCGCAATTGCCAGCGAACGTCATCGGGCAGATCAGCATTTGCGATAAGTTTTTGAAAACCTTTTTGAGAGAAACTGGTATCAAAAGAAAAAGTAGGGAAAGGATAGCTGTATTTTGCGCCAACCAAACCATCCTTGACCTTAAATTCTAAAACGGGCTTAGTGATCTTGCCAAAAAGATCGCCATACCAACGAATGCGCGCTTTCTGCCGCTCGCCCACGCCGCTGACGTTGGCATGGTAATTTCCCATATTCAGTGTGTCAAGATAAAGATTATTGATATAGCGCGGTGGGTAGGGTGAGTAGAAAATACTGGGATGACGTTTTACAAGCATCCGCACCTGAACATCATCGAGGTCTTCGACGCGGAATTTACGTTCGTAGCGATATTCTCGGATTGTTGGGGAAGTGTTCATTTTAGAATCCACGAAGATACACGAAGTATCACGAAGTTTTAACCATTTTTGGGGAAGGTTAGGCGATGTCCTGAGCCGGTTGAAGGGATGGGACTACCAGACTCCCTTATTGTCCATAAAAGTAATTTCGATATTTTCAGAGAGTGCTCTTAATTCTTGCTTGGTCACGTTTAATTGACCCATCTCCTGAAATTCGACGAGGAAACCTGCTTCGAGCATCTCGGCTGTTTCATCGAAGCGGAGGAGTTTCATTTTGGCCGTATGTTGCCGAAGGACAGATTCGATCTGCTCCAACTCTACTTTGGCAGGCTGTTGACTTGCAATGGACAAGTGCAGGTTCACGTCCGCTTCGGCGCGGCGGAGCAGCTTATTTAATCCGATGATGATAATCCCGATTACCAAAGCCAGCAGAGTGATCAGTCGCTGATTATCTCCCAAGCCGATTCCGATCCCGATGGCGAAGAAAAGATAGGCCAACTCTTCTGGCTCTTTCACCGCCGTACGGAAACGAACAATGGAAAGCGCACCGACCAAGCCCAAACTGAGTGCCACCGATGAGCGAACAACGAGAATAATGAAGGTGGTCGTAATGGTCATCAGCATGAAATTAGCGGCAAATTTGCGGCGATTCGAAAGCGATGATCCCCAATGAATGTAGACGAGGCTAAGGATGAAGGCAGCGATAGCGGCCAGCACCATATTGATGAGAAAGGTGGTCAGATCGGTAGGGTTGGCTTGGCTGGAGAAGAGTTCTTGCATGAGACTATCCTTTGTTTGGGAGGTGTTTGTGGGTTGGGTTGTGTCAGTGGTTGGAGCATTCGTTTTACCAACTTCTGGCACACCATCGATCATGGGCGGGGCTTCATCTTCTGGTAGCGCCTCTTCCCCTTCGGGCGGAGGCTCGCCTTCGAGCATAGCGCCATGACTAGGTGTGCCTTGCACGCTCAGGTCGTCAAATTCAAGCGTCAGCCCACGAGAGTTGAACATGACTGCGCCCGTTTCGAGCGGGTTTGAGTCTGTGATGGTGACCTGTAATTCATCATTTAGATAGATTTGATGCTGACCATTACTAACGATAATTTTGAGATCATTCCATGTGTCAGGCTGAAGCGTGGCAGCCTTAGCATCACCCAAAGTTTCCATTCCCTGTGGGGTCTCTTTTTCAAGGAAAAGCATATTTTCGCTAAAAACCACCCCATAACGTCCCTCGTCACGGAAATAGTAATTGACAACCCCTTCCCCTTCACCGGAAAATCTGAATTTAAGCGTCAGCGTGATCTCAAACCAATCGCCAAAATGGAGGGCAAAGCCGCCATCAGCGATCTTGAGCACCCCTTCTTCAACTGTGGCACCGGGGGCTTCCCATTCCATCAAAGTAGCATCGTCAAAACTTTCCGTGAAGCCATTGCCCTGTGCAAGCACAATGGTCGGCAAGATGAAGAGTAAGACAAGTACGGTCGTGAAGAAAAATCTTCTGTTTTTTGTTTTCATGTTCTTCTCCCGATATCTAATTCCTGTTTAGTGCATTTCATTGACATTCCCCTCCGTATTCAAATCCACATTCGGCTCAGGGATGATCGTTCTCCACTGCCCCGAAGAAATCAACGATTGCAAATACTGGCTGCGCTGACTGGTTAGCATCACCAACTGATTACGCTCGCTCGTAAATTGCTCCAGCGAGTAAAGTGCCGATTCGCCAACATAGGCTATATCAGCAGCTAAATAAGGCGAAACCATCTCCTGCCAATACGCCGCCCGTACGGGAAAATAATTATCGCTAAACCAATAGCGAGTTAGTAAGTCTACATAAGCGGCATAGTCCTGACGATAACGCGCGACCTGAAAAACCTTCGTATAGAGCGGTGCCCACTGCACCGGTCCTTGACAACATTTCTCGCCATATAGCGGAAATTCAGGATTGCCCATCCACGCGCTGTTCAAATCCCACGCCACAAACTCAAATTTACCCGTTGTCAGGTCGTTATAAATAAAATAGTTATTGCCCGTATATTGATAAGTATCCAAATTTTGATGTGTCATCAGGACTGCCGTATAGCGCAGATAACCATCCACGTTCAAGACTTGCTCCAAAGCCTGCGTAAAAGCAGATTCGGATTCATATTGGACGCCGTCGATCACATAGCATAGTTGGATGATATCGCTGTAATCAGCTTC
>Ga0233437_1004356_pt1 | contig 16829 bp, 13 predicted proteins | sample SI_122_August201_FD_182714 | JGI IMG/M metagenome (GOLD analysis project Ga0233437, IMG submission 182714) | Seawater microbial communities from Saanich Inlet, British Columbia, Canada - SI_122_August2016_200_MG | ecosystem: Environmental > Aquatic > Marine > Inlet | place: Canada: British... | reverse complement strand
TTCAATAATTTCCAGACAGCAAAATTTGCATATAGCATTACTGGAATAAAAGCGGCAAAAATCCAAAAAGATACATTTTTAAGAACTGAAGTTGTCAAGTTTTCATCAAAACCAAACATGTTTGCTATTATTCCTGAAGCTGCTGCGCCGATTGCAAAACCTATTTGCTGAGTTGTAGGAATAGATGAAGACGCAATATCTTGCTCCGAGAAGGAAGCTCCAGAAATTATCCGACGAACAATAAAACTCCATATCATTCCAAATCCAGCACCCTGACAAATCGCCCATAGAAGTACCCACCACAATGAGTCACCCGACATGGATAATGAAAACCCGATTAAACCAACAGTAATTAATATACTCCCTAATCTTATTAAAATTCTTTCCTGATTTTCGTTGGCACCAGAAAATAAGACAGCGGTTATACCCCAACTTACAGATTCCAGGGCGACAATATAACCTGCAATTAAGGGCGTCACTCCGAACAGCGTTTCTAGTAGGAAAGTGCCATAAACCAGAAATGACATGGTTGATATTGAGGCAGTAATAACTAACGTCATACCAGCCCCTAAAGTTGTCTTGATATTAAACGGGTTTTTGGGGAACATCCTAGACGAGGGGTTTAATTTGTCTATTTTTAGAAATACCCAAAATGAAATTAGGCTCAATATGCATAATGTGGGAGATAGCAAAAAATCAGTATTTGCACTGGCAAATGCAATCATTAATACTGCTGCTGTTAGTATTGCCAGTCGACCAATTGGAACTACAATCGGATTATTGTTGTCTGATGGTTTCTCATGGTTAATTTTTAAAAAAGCCACGATAAGAAATAAACCAGCTTGAATAACAAAGGCCCAAAATGCAAAACGCCAATGGCCAAACGTAGCAAAACTCCCACCAATAAGTGGTCCACAAAAGGCAGAAACACTCCAAACAGCCGAGATGAGCGCCATCAAACGAGGTAGTAAATGGCTGGGGAATAATCGATTGACTGCGATATAAGTCACTGCAACGAGTCCACCACCACCTAATCCTTGTAACAGACGCCCTACTAACAATACCTCCATACCAGGAGCTATGGCACAAGTTGCACTACCAATCGTATAAAGGATGGCGGTTCCTAAAAGTGTTGGCTTGAGGCCTAATCGAGACATAAGTAATCCAGTAGATGACCCCGCAAGAATCGATCCCAATAGATACAATGTAAAAGCCCAGCTGACGAGGTGGGCACCACCAAATTCGCTCACCGCACTCGGTAATGTAGTAGCAACTAACATGCTGCTTGCCGCGTGTAACCATACCCCGAGACAAAGAGTACTAATTCGGGTCAGATTTCCGTTTGTTAGTAAAGCAGACCAACCTACATTTTGGCTCAATTCATCAGTCATATAAGTTTCCCAATACCTTTTAAGCGGCGGATTAAATTATTTCAAACTAACTTTAAATCAAGTGATTTGATCAAGTCCTCTTCGCTTGATCTCAAAAAAATAATGCTTTGTTGTTTAACTAAGATGTAGCATGTACAAATACAGGCGAAATAAGCTGCAAGATTTTTCCTGCATACCATCAATCCCACAAAATGCCCAGCCGATTATTCGATTCAAAAGGAGCAGTTTATCAGTTCGTTCAAAATGATTGATAATAACTGCCACTGTTTTGTTTTTACCTATGTTTCTGGCAATTTATAAAACTGGATAAAGCTGATTCAATCTTCCGGATCCAAAGCCAAGAATCTGAAACTTTAAATTACACTTCTTAAAAACCATCAAAAACACGTCTTTATGCTCTTAGAACTGCCGACCGTAATTCTTTAATGGAAGATTGCAGTTCGTCATGTTCATGCAATGTTGTCCTGAAAATGCGCTGACAAGCAATATTATCACATCGAGCCGTCAACAGGGTGTCCTTTCCCAGTACTTCCGATCGAATAATGGTTGCCCGACTACCACAATGACAGCGTGCTTTGAACACATTCGGCATGAAAAGACTCTCTTAATAAATTCACCTGGCAATAGTTTCAAGATTAAAGATCGAAATAATCAAAATCAACCTTTATCCTCGAGCTGGGTCCTGACTTCAGGGAAATAAGCCATTTTTAAGTCTAAAAAATCATCCTTCCCGGGGCGGATCCGTTTCTCAAGTCTCCCTTGACCTGGGAAAAAACTACCAACTTTTCAGCATATTGAAGAGCAAATAATCGATACAATTCTGTTACAGTTATGCTAATTAATTGGCATGTTTTTCACTTAAGTAGGGTGATAAAACACAAAATTACTCAACAATCAAAAAATTAATATGGCTATAATAAAAGAAGACATCATTCTTGATTTAATGAAAAAAACAAAAATTGATAGGAGTATAGCGAAAAAGCTTGTGGAAACAATTATCAAGCTTATTAAAGAAACGCTTGCTGCTGGTAACAGAGTAATGATCACAGGATTTGGTGAATTCAAGGTAATCCATAAGAAACCACGAATTGGTAGAAACCCTAAATCTCTGGTTACCTATGAGATTTCAGAAAGAAAAGTGGTGGTATTCAGTCCATCAAAAGTTTTGCGGAAAGAGATGAATTAAGGTCCCGGAAACAGTTTATTGAATGATTAGATTCGTAGCCCCTTACTTTTGAAATTTTTCATTGAACAGCTTTTTTGGGGATAAAAAATTTAAAAACTGAGCCTTTATTCACATTATCCTCAATCCATATTTTTCCGCTATGGTCTTCAATAATCTGTTTGGCAATAGCCAAACCGAGTCCGGTACCGCCATTCGTTGAATGGCTGGGGTTGCTTTGGGTAAATTTTTCAAAAATGCTTTTTTTATCAGCATCAGGGACACCGATACCATTATCTTTAATCGTAAAATTAACGATTTCCTGGGCTTGACTGATATCAATCTGAATTTGCTTATTAGGTGCAGAAAACTTTATGGCATTTGCCAGGAGATTTCTAATCACCTGTGATATTCGAAAGGGATCCAATTTAATTAATGTTTCGTTCTCTGGTGGGTTAAAATGGATAGTTATATTTTTTTGCTCTGCTAAAACATTCAGTTCCTGAATGATAAGTGTTGTAAAGTTGCTTAATTTTCCTTCTTTATAAGTATACACAAAACCACCATTTTCCTTTTTCGAAATATCCAGCAAATCATTGATCAAATTCAGCAAACGGTTTCCGCTTAGTGCGATATCACTAAAATACTCATATAGTTTTTTCTTGTCTAATTTCTCCATTCTTGCCATAGCCAGTTTCGACCACCCCAAAATAGATTGCATGGGTGTACGAAGCTCATGGGAAATTGTTGCTAAAAACTCAGATTTCAATCTATTTGCTTCCTCAGCTTCATTTCTCAATGTCTGTGCTTGTATATTCTCCTCTTTGGTTTTCAAAAGCTGTTTTTGCATTTCAATGGATAACAAAGTAGCCTTTTCCTTTTCAGTGCGCATTTTTTTCAAACGGTTTGATAAACCAAAAGCCAGAATGATAATTTCCAATATTGAACCCAAGTGGAGACCATATTTGCCGAGAAAGAAATAGGAGTCGCTTTTTAACAAAGGTAGGCTGTTTAAGAAGCCGCCGCACATCAAACAAAACATCGCAATAAAATAGTATTGTGAAAAGGGATGTTTTTTTAATGTCAAGAAACCACTATAAGTGACAAGCAATAGTATCAAAGTCAATTGTAAGAAATACGAATTCCTACAACTTTGCAAAACACCATTTATTGGTAAAAACAGGATATTGATAAGAAAAAGTGTTGCATATACCAAAAAGAATTTGTGGGCTTTAGGGAAAGTTGCTTTTGTATTTAAAAATGAAAGTGAGAACAAAATATAAAAAAACAACAGAAAGTTCCAACTAATGATGGCACTATATTTCAATATCCACTCATTTCCCGGCCATAAATATAAGTGCCCTACCCCATCAGCATTCAGTTGATAAAGTAAGAAAAAACATAAATAAACGGCATATTTGAAATATGCTTCCTCTCTTAAAGATAGAAATATAAAAATACTGTAGATAAGAATCGCAATCAACACACCGTAAAAAACACCCAGTATTATCTGTTCAATATTGGTTTTATGATAAAAGTAATCCGGATTCCATAACTTAAGCGGTAAATACATGCGTCCTGAGTTAGAAAAACAAAGATAAATCTCCATTTCAGAATTTGGACTTAGCGTCAGTTTAAAAACGTGATTACGATCAAAGACCTCTCTGTTTTCGGTAAAAATGCCTGCCTGTTTTGTTTTCTGGTTTCCTACTTCATCAATTACAAACAGATCGACCTTATTCATAAAAGGATGACTATGTTCCAGTAGAACTGTACGGGTCTTTGTGAAGGGGTTTTTGAGCTTAAAATGTAACCAGATGTTTGAATCCGTATATTTAAAAGACAAGGTGTTTTGATTGGATTGTTTAAACTGTTTTGAGATTTCCGGACTTTGTACGGTATCAATGGAAAGCTTTTTTTCTTTGTCTTCCAGGTACGACAGGTCCTTGCCCAGAGAATAAAAGCTACTATTTTCATCAAACAGTTCAACGGTAGAGGCTTCAGTTGAGAAATCATTTAGATAAAAAAGCGTACATAGTACTAATAGCGTCGAACACAGTATTTTTATACTTACTTTTATCATTCTTAGTTTTGAGAAAATGAAATCATCTTGTTACTTTTTTTTGAATTCTACTCAAAATAAATTTGAAGTATTGACACTAAAAAAGAGGAAATGAAACTCTTTATATAAAGGCACAATAAGCAGAACTATAAATAATTTGTTTTTTAAAGTCAAAATATTAGTATGCAGCTATAAAAATCCAAATCCAATTCAAAATTTTTTCCTACCTAATAATATGCCTTTTTGTATCTAAAACCGGCACCTTCATATCTCACTAACTATTCGATAAAATTAGCTTTCTTTTATTCACCCAAACATCTTTAATTGTTTGGAATACAGACTAATAAGATTGGAGAAAGCTATGGTATTACAAAAACAAGAATCGATGGATGAAATAATCCTTCGGTATCAGGACCAGTTTTCATTAACCAGTATAATAAACTATATTAAGCAACTGAATAAGGATTGTTTTAATGATGCCTTAAAAAAAGCAAGGCAAGATGAAAAATTACTAATTCAACCTAGGGCAGGTGAAGGTGGACACCAGGGTATGCTTAGTTTGATCAATAAACTATCAAAAAGCGGTGTGGCTGATTTACTCCCCGTAACCATAGATGCCTACACCAGATTGTTGGACTTTACGACACCAGCTTTTTTAAAAGAAACAAATCCAGATATGTTAAACGGATATCCTTTGGTTTCACACGGTTTCTTAAAAGGAAGAGAAATTAATGAATCTACCACACTTCCAATTGAAGTGAGGCATGGGTCACCAGATGGGAGGGAGTTATTCCTGATTGCATTAGCAAGTGGTTTTACTTCATACGAAGGAGGAGGTATTTCTTATTTAATTCCCTACTCATATGAAATTCCAATGGAACAATCATTAAGATACTGGAATGAAATTGATCGGCTAGGTGGTAAATTAGCTGAACATGGAATTATTGTAGATAGAGAGACATTTGGATCTTTATCTGGTGGTCCGATTCCACCTTCAATAATGCTGGCAATATCATTGCTTGAAGCGATGATGGCAGTTAATAATGGAATTAAGTGTATTTCATTTTCATATGGTCAAGGGGGAAATTTAGCCCAGGACATTGCGGCTTTAAGATTGATCCCAAAGTTAGCAGATCGATATTTAAGCGATACAGTTGAAATATTTCCTGTCCTGCATGAGTGGATGGGTGTATTTCCTGAAAGAAAAGTCGACGCTATGGCGCTTATTCTTTATGGTGCTGTTACCGCAAAAATGGGAGGTGCAACCAAGATTATAACGAAATCTCCTTTGGAAGCTTTTGGTATCCCCTCAGCTAAATCAAATATTGAAGGGATGCGGGTCGCAAAATTGGCGACCTCTGAGCTTTATTCATTTGAAGAACCTGATTCGGAGATTATTGAAATGGAAGAAGAACAAATCCTAGAAGAAGTAATGGTAATGATTGATCCTATTCTTCAAGGAAATAATCTTAATGATTCAATTGTTTCTGCATTTAAGAGTGGTAAACTTGATGTACCGTTCTGCCCAAGTATTTATACGCGAAATGAAGTAATTCCCAGTAGAGATAAATCGGGAGCAATTCGGATTTTAGCGCCCGGAAAACTTCCTTTTACCAAAAAAATTATTGATTTTAACAACAAGAAACTTAATTCAAAAAATGAAGGATCAAGATTTCATAAGCTAATTGAGGATATATATTATATGGCGGGGTCGAAGGAGAGTAAGCCTAATCCGTTTGGTAGCTTAAAAAGAATAAGGAAGAGGCTTACATCGAAAAAGAACACGATTGTGATTGGAGTATCGAAAAGTGATGTTCATGTTATGCCAAATCTGTTAACTCATCAATTATTAGATGAGCTTGGCTTTCAAGTAATTAACTTAGGGGCATGTACCACAGTTGATGAGTTTGTAAGCGCATATGCTAACAACCAAAATGTTAAGGCCATTATTATTAGTAGCTTGAATGGGCATGCGTTAAAAGATCTTGAAGGTTTTAACAAAGAAAAAAAGAAATACAATATTATTTGCCCTGTTTTTCTATTTGGGAATTTATCCGTGGGGAGTATTAAACCGAATGATTTGGTTTCAAAATTTAATTTATTAGGTATCGATTATGTTAATATTTCCCCAGAAGTTTTTATAGAAACTTTGAATAACATTTCTCGATAAAATTAATATATATTAGGCATGAAGCCAGTAAAATTTCGTGCCTTTATCACATTTACTCTTTCACTCCTGTCACAATTCGAAGGTTGTTTCTTTCATTTCATGCCATTTTAGATGCCAGCAAGTCTGTCGTAGAAATCATTGATTTTTGTCTTCGACTTGAAAAATTCGATATCGACTTCACTTTTTAAATAGTCCTGAAAACTTTTGTGATAAAGCCTGTATTTGGATGTTGATTCGTCCTCCATAATTTCAGTTAAATATGTGTACAATTTTTTGATAACCTGTTTTACTTCAAATTCTCTCAGCTCTGTGTAATTAGCAATTTGTTTTACTGTAACCGCTTCAGGTACAGCAGCTAACATGCAAATAACCGGTTCATAAACTTTTTCAAATTTTTCCTTGGATTTGCTTCTCATCTCTTCCCAATGGTCTCTGTAATATTGTTTTAATCCCAAAGGAATTTTGTTAGGATTTTTGTGATTAAAATCACCATTGGTTATGGCATGTAAAACATAGTATAAGTACATGAAGTTACATTCACTTTTTTCGATCATCAGGGTGATAAAATCTTTTTGTGATAATTTCCATGATCGGATTTGTTTGAAAACTTCAAAGTTATCTAAATGAAATTTTATAAAAGATTCAATATCTTCTCTGGTTTCTGATTCATCGAATTTATACGTATTAACTTGACTGACACGAAGTCTATGCTCCCATTTCTGACGAGATGTTACAATAAAATACACATTATCTGGTAATGATTCCGGAAGAAATAAAACATTATTATGAGTAGAGGTTATATTATGATTAACTTCATCAAGGGCATCTATCGTGATTATAATCTTTTCATCATTTTTAAGAAGTTCGCTACAGTTAAATAGCAATTGCTCAAGGAACAAACCATCTTGATCACCGGTATCTGGCCAGATGATATCGGTTAATTTGTAATTACCAATTAGCTGTGCACAAATATTTCTTATGAATTGTTCTGGTTTTGTGATTCCAACTGTAGACCGATTAAAATGATGGATGTAATCATGTTTTAGCACCAACTTGGAAAGGAATGATGATTTCCCTGTTCCAGGCTCACCTTCTATTAAAAGGTACCCACTTTTTTTGCTGTTTGATTTCAGAAATTTTTTGATCTTTTGAAAAGCTTTTTTTCTACCAAAAAAAGGATTAGTTTTGGTATTCATATAGTTTTGAAAATCTATTATCTTTTGCTTACTTGCCATTGGGCCCGTCTCGTCGGGATTTTGACGTTGATAAGGATATTCAGGAAGACGTGCATATGAATCGTTTTTTCTTATTTCTAAAACCCTTCTGAAATAATGATCATCAATTTTATCATCGGTGAACAAATAAGTTTCCAAATTGAAACAATTTGCTACTTTACAAAGTTTTGGCTCTGGTATTCCATTGGTTTCCCAATCTTTGATAAGAGTTGAGGCCTTATGTCTCACTATATTTTCTTTCCAAAGATCAGATTCATTTAACTCATCTCGAGAGTCGAATCCATATAAATATCTTGCAATTTGTAATCTTTTACCAGCACGGATAGATCGATCAAATTTTTTCTTTGGCATATTTCAATTAATTGTTCTGTTAGATAGATTTAAACGCAGAGGATATATTTAAAAAATAAGTTTTTGGTTGCTTTTGATATCACAATCCTTACAATCTGCGTAGGTTTAATTCAAAATTTTTCTTTATTCCTATGATTACCAAAGGTATTTTAAAATGTATGCTACTCACAATCGTTTTGAAAATTTTGACAAAATTGGCATCTTTAACTATGTGAATCTTAAGTTAGACCTAAAAAAATGGGATACTTTGAACCAAATCTTAACAGATTTATTTTTTATTGAAACATGTTGCTTTTTTAATGATGAAGCCCGAATCAAGCTTATATCCAGTTATTCAAAAGTATTGAAGCTCCATCCAGAAGGAGGTATGAGCGAAAAGATCGTACATGATCAGCAAAGCCAAATAATCACTTATATTGATCAATTGCTATCCTTCGCTAGTAGAAAATCATATTCAATTAGTTTCAAACCAACAAGTACAACTGGAAATTATAATCCTACCAGCCACTACCTGACTCAATCTAGTATTAATAGAATTCAAGCCTTTTATCAGCTTTTAAATTCCCGAGGCGAGTATATTGAAAAATACAAAACAATAGCTGGTTTTTCTCAACAAGAAATATACAATCATTTTGAGAATAGTCCTGTTTTTGATGCAGCAAAAACTCGGCAGGCCTATATTGGGATGAGTCATTATTATTTGTTATACGATGAACCTTACCGAAGACCATATGAGCAGTATCCAGCTTTTAAAAGAGACTTACTTGGACATGACCTTGCGATTAAATCATGTGCGCTTTCCTTAAACGGGAAAATATGTGTTTCGACTGGTGGCGATAATAAAATTATTGAATGGGATGTTGACACGGGAGAAGCTGTTAATACATTCCATTTATCAGATGCAAGCAGAGTTATTTCATTGTCTGCTGATGGATCAATTGCGGTAACTGCAGGAGGACCCATTGTTGCAAATGATCTAAGTAATACTATTCAGATTTGGGATATATTTGAGTCCTGTCTATTGAATGAAATTGGATCTATTGAAGATAAAATAGTGGCTATTTCACTATCACCTGATGGGAAGCATTTAGTAACCGCAGGAAAGCTCCGACATGAAAATGAATTAACTAGCGTCATTCAATTGTGGAACTTAGAGTCTTTCAAAAGCTTAAATTATATTCAAATACCCTCAGTGGAACTGACAAGTATTTCAATGTCGGCTGATCACAAATATGCAATTTCAGGAGATACAAAAGGAGTTATCCGCGCCTGGAATTTGGATGAGGGAGAATGTTTTAAAATATTTAAGGATCACACCGGCCGAATTGACTCTGTATGCATATCACCTGATGGAAAGTTCGCAGCTTCAGCCAGCTACGATGCGTCCGTTCGTCTTTGGGATTTAGAAAACAAAGTTTGTTTAAAATCGTTGAAAGGGCACACGAATAGAGTCAGTTCAGTTACAATCTCACATGATTCAAAATTTATCATATCAGGATCGTGGGATCGTACAATCAGAATATGGTCTTACGAATCTGGGGAATGTATTAGGATTTTTAGTGGCCATTCTGATTCGATAAGTGGCCTCGCGGTATCAGCTGACTTCAATACGCTGGTTTCGGCAGGCAGTGATCGAGTTATAAAGATATGGCAACCGAGCGGATCTTCAAATTATATTGATAAAGATTCTCATTTTTTCTGGCTAAATGATCTTGTAGTAGTTGAAGACGAAAACCTGATTGTCACGGGTGGGGAAGATAAAGACATCAACTTTTGGAAAATTGGTGATACCAAACAATGTGATAAAACCCAAATTCATCCATCATCTATCAATGCAATTGCGGTATCTTATAATAATAATCTGATCGCTTCTGCCGGCACCGGCAAATCAATTTTTATACAAGATACTAGCACCAAAGAAATCATAAAAAGTTTTAATGGTCTTTCAGGAGAAGTAAAAGCCTTGGAATTTAGCAAGGATGATCAATTATTGATATCAGCAGGCAAATCTATTCAAATATGGGATGTTAAATCTGGAAAATGTCTAAATACCGTGGAATCACTGGCCAATAGCTTCAATGCAATAGCTATCAATAAAAACGATCAAATTATTACTGCAGGAGAAGATAACAGCATCATTTTTGTTGATTCAAGATCAGGTGAAAGTGTTAATCAAATAAAAAGACCTTCTGGCTCAATACAATCATTGGCATTAAATGAAAAAAAGCAAATTCTTATAGCGGGTACAAACGAAAATTTAATTGAAGGCTGGGATCTCAGCAACAACAACTCTTTTAAACCTCTCAAAGGTCATGATGGATCAGTCCTGGCTGTAGATATCACAAAAGACGGGAAATTGATTGTTTCTGGTGGTTGGGATAAAACTGTGCGGTTATGGGATGTGGCGTCTCAGAAATGTTTGGCGGTTCTCCCACATCCCAGTGTTATTATGTGCCTGGCTATTTTCAACAACAATAAAATTGCTATTGGTGATTGGAGTGGAGAGCTTTCTATATTAACAATTAAAAAAGGATTCGAACTGATTCATGGGTGATTATTCTACTCAATGTCATCCAGTAATTACATAATAAAGTGAATTGTAGAAAATATACAAACCCACCAGATTAAAGTGTAAATTTTCCCTTTAATCTGGTGAATACCCCTGGTCACTTTGAAGATACCTATTTTTTAAGGTATATTCAAATTACTGAAGTTTTTGAGCCACAATTAAGACGGAAATTGAATAAGTCATTGAACCAGGTCTTTGAACATAATCCAAAAGATATTTCATCGCATCTTCTGCTTTATTATGATTACCGAAAGCTTTAACAAAAAATGGAAATCCGTTTTCAAGTTTTATCCGGTACGCTTTGAACTCCTTTTCATCTAAGGGGAAAGAATATAGCTTGTACAACTCAATAATGGGTTGCCTAACTAATTCAAATCCTGATCTTCCAACAAGAGCCTTTAAACACCTTCCTGTATTGGGATCATAATTATTTTCATGCAATTTTTTATATAATTGCTGTTTTATGATCCCCAAATAGACATCTTCTGGATAATGGATTCCTAGCCCATGGTCAACCGACTGTAAAATTATAATTCCACCAGGTTTAAGTATTTTGAAGAACCCATCCACTATTTGTTGTTGCTGTTGTTTTAAATGATCTAATACAAATCTTGAAAATACAACATCATAGCTATTGTCATCTTCTTGTAAATTTACAACATCACCCTGTTCAATATGGATATTGGGTTCATTACTAAGCCTGGCTTGCGCCTTTTTTACACGATCTTCACTATTGTCTATGCATTGAAAAATCATTTGTGGAAATAGTTTTTGTAATTCTTCAGAAATGTGACAAGGCCCACATCCGGCATCAAGAAATGTGATTGGTCCATTTTGTTTTTTTATTATAAATTCCAAAATATTCTTTTTTAAGATACTGTCGGCATATTTAGCAGCATTAACTTGCAACTTTAACCGTTCCGACTCATTCACATTTTCTGTTAAATACACATTCTTCTCAGATTGAGTATTTTTCATAATTTTGGTCTCCTTTATTATTTGTCTAACAGATTTTAAAATTTAAATTTATTCGATGGCTACAATTTGGGTTAGTAGCCTTCGACTTAGTTGGATTTATAAAACCGCCTAAGAATACCGTTTTCTTTTAATCTTCATTGCTCGATCCAACCGCTTTTTCATTGTCGTGATGTGATAATCGAAAGCATGATTACCTTCAGGAACGATTGCATGCATGTGGTACAATGTATGAAATGCGGCCCCCAATTTTTTCAATCCAAGAGCTCCCTTTTCACGAGTTAAGACTGGAATAAAATTCGGAATGAAATTTTCATAATGGCTAACAACGGAAGAAAGCAACTTACAACAACATTCCAGCACTAGATCTTCAGATAATTGGTTGCTTAGGATAAGTTGCGATTTTGATTCCAGAAATCGCAAGTTGATACCAAGAGGTCCGGTATAACATACTATTGCTCCAACAAGGTCCATTCCATTTCTTGCATATGCAAGGTATATAAAGCGCCTTCTTTCAAAGCCGATCTGCTGGTACTGCTTATTAAGCTCTTCAAGAAAGATATCACTTTTATCTAACTCTTCGTTTTTCAGAAAAACTTCACCTTCATTTTTTTTAACCAAATCCACAAATTCAATTCGGTTCGATTCTGTCAACGGTTGAACAACAATATGGTTGTCACTGGTTTCATACTTTTTTAAGGGAGCAAAGTAATAATTGTATTCAAATGTCTCGCACTGTTTTGAGGGTAAAAATGAATTAACGAGCTCCACTTGCTCCATACCAACCACTTTTTCAGTTGCTGAACATTTAAATTTTTTATCCTTTTTGTCTCTAGGGAGGTACCAACCTTGATAACCTGCCCCTTTTGCATCTTGAAACGACTGAATCAATAACCTTGCAGTAGCTTCCAAATCGTTTGAAACGATTGTCTGGTGAAAACTACAATCAGTTGTTGTTTTCCATGCCGTTTCATAAGCCCAGGATCCTGAATCCCTGTTTTCGCAGGAATAAACTTTGAAAAGATTGCTACAACATAAAAAGTCTTCCCATGTTTCAATTATATTTTCCAGAACAGGCATAATTAAGGCTTTACGACCTTTGAAAAGTAATCCTTTGTCGATAAACCGTTGAAAGAGAACTGCAATCCCGATGATATTTAAAGAAATTAAATATCCATCTTTATCCAACAAAATGTTTTTGGGTTTATAAGAAAGTCCCATATTTCCTCTTCTTTAAAAGTGTTTTAAATCATTTACTCACTGCTTCGAACTATCTTACAGAAGCTAATTTGAAGGAATAAAAGCAAACAAATTGAATTTAATCTGGTAACAATTAATTATTTTTCTCGATTAAATTCAGTTTCAATTTTAAAGAATAAAACTTGAATTAAAAGGAGTGGATTTTGGGTTCAATATGGACTACTAAAGAATATTTTTTGGAAGTTTAGAGTGGCCTCAACTGGTCAAAAAAGTAAAATTAGTGCAATTGCTATAATACTGGAAGTCCCTTAATTTTATATCTACGGTTTTTAAAGTCTTAAAATCGCAATAGCCAATAGTTGTTTCTATTGCTTCATTCATGCCCGTTATATCTTATTTTTTATGGGAAAAATAAAGTATTACTCATTGGAGATAGGCTCACTTTTATTATCAAAAATCTAACAGATTCCTAATAAACTGATAAAGATTGCAATTTATCCATTAGCTTAAGTTTCCATAGCTTCTGCAGACAAAGCCACAGTAAAAACTGTGGCTTTTTGGTTGAGGCGCGGTGGTTAGTTCTGAAGTTTTGGTACCAGGGTGAGGCTGTGATCGAAGATCGCTTCCAAATCATCCATAAGGTCATGCTTCAGCAGAAGAGCTCCGTTGATGGTTTTGTTGTTCGGTACCCCCATCTTATCAGCGTTTTCAAGCATTTCCAGCAGACTAGTGAACAGATAATTGATTTTATCGACCGTCTGTTCAAAATCCGGAACTGGTGTGGCCAGTTTTAAAGTTGGCTGATTCAGAGCCAGGTTAGAAACTTCCAGATTTGAATCCTGATCCGTTTTTTGTTGATTCCTGCTCATTGCGTCCCCTCAATCGCCATTTGGTTCTGGCGTTTGATGGTGGTGAGCTGATTGGTGACATTTCGTAAATCAATTAAGAGCGGATGAACAGCTTTATCGAAGCCAGCCAAAACCTTCTTGGTTTCTTCCGGATCCAGCAAGCTGATTTCTAATAATTGAGAATGGATAGAGGTGAGTTTTTCAATGTAGGGAAGCAGTTTTCCGTCCAGGACAAGAATCAGATCTGCAACTGTTTGTTCTAAATTCAGATTACCTGATTCCATGTCATAACGTTTTTGAAAAAAATAACCCCAACACTCGATTATTCAGAGCTTTAGAAGAGGCGTTTTTAAAAGGTACACTAAAATTGATGTTGATAGTGGGAAAATAAAAAGGTACCTTTTTTACCAAGTTTCGAAGATACTTCCTTGAAGTTTACCATCAGTTTTAAAGAGAGTAAAACATGCCTCAGATGCATTTTCCAATTTTCCCCTCTATAGCGGATGACAAATCCTTAATGGGAGTGGGTACCACGAATACCTTTGATTGGATCGCCGCGAGCTTAGGTGGGCTTGAAGAAGTCATCGTTAATTTTGAAAGTGCTTTGGATATACGTTTTGGAGGCGTTTTATTGGCGATACCTGCCTTGTTGAGTATTGGACTGTTGCGTTATTCTGATCGTTATTTTCAATTACCAAAAGGATATTATGGTTTAGAAAGTATTTTTCTTCTACTGGCGTTTATGGCTTTGGGTCGTGTGAAAACAATTGAATCACTTAGAAGCCAAGCCCCCGGGGAATGGGGGAAATTACTTGGTTTGGATCGTATTCCCGAGGTAAAGACATTGCGGGAAAAGATCAATATTCTCTCAGCTGGTGATACGGCTACTGCCTGGATGTCCGATCTTTCTTCCGACTGGATGAATTCAGAACCGGAAAGCGCGGGAGTATTATTAGTAGATGGGCATGTTCGGGTATATAATGGAAATCAGACAAAGCTTCCCCGTCAGTATGTCGCGCGTAATAAATTATGTTTACGAGCAACAATAGATTACTGGGTAAACGCCTTAGATGGCCAACCCTTTTTTAAGGTCACGAAGGAAGTTAATTCAGGCTTAATCAAAGTTTTGAAAAACGAGATCGTACCGCAACTTGAAGAAATGGTTCCCCATCAACCGACTGAAATTGAGCTTTTAGCTGATATCTACTTGCATCGATTTCTCATTGTTTTTGATCGGGAGGGATATAGTCCAGATTTTTTCTTAAAAATGAAAGAGAAAAGAATCGCTTGCGTAACCTATCATAAACATCCGGGAGAGGATTGGCCAGAAGCGGAATTTAGGCTTCAAAAAGTAAAACTCAACGGTATTCAGACGGTAGAAATGAACCTGGCAGAGAGAGGTTCAAAGCTTTCCAACGGTTTGTGGGTCAGAGAAGTTCGTAAACTGTCTCAAAACCATCACCAAACATCAGTTATATCGACAGATTATATATCCGATCTAAGGTCAATTTCCGTTGCTATGTTCTCTCGATGGTCCCAGGAAAACTATTTTCGTTATATGCGACAAGAATATAATTTGGACGCCTTGATAGACTACAAAGTTGAAAGTATTGATGGTACCATACAAATCGTAAATCCTCAATATCGAAAGATTGATGGTCAGGTACGAAGTAAGGTAGGCATTTTAAATAGACGAATGATAGAATTTGCTGCTACGAGTTTTAAAAAAGAGATCAATCCCAAAAAAATCGAAAAATATCAGCAAAAAAAAGCAGAACTAAAAGAAGAAATTGAAGAGTTGCAAGTTGAAGTGAAAATTCTGAAAAAAGAACGTAAGGAAACAAGACGACATATTACAATATCTGAACTTCCAGAGGACGATCGTTTCAAACGATTGAATACGAAAAGCAAATACTTTATAGATACTATCAAAATGATTGCTTACAGAGCGGAAACAGCAATGTCTAATATTCTGCGTGAAAAAATGTCTCAAACGAAAGAAGCAAGAAGTCTATTACGCGCTTTATATACCAATGAGGCCAATCTTATTCCAAATGAAAAAGAGGGAACATTAACGGTTGAGCTTCATCATTTTGTCAATAGAAAAGATGACATTTCAATTACTCATCTTTGTGATGAATTGAATGCGACCAAAACGATTTTTCCAGGAACAAATATGAAGCTAATCTACAAATTGGTGTCATAGTATAATCCTGGAGATCAGGTATTCTGAAACTCGTCGTAAGAAGTTCCTGTTTGATTAACAGCAGCAGCTTTTAAGGCTGCAAAAATAAATGAGAACTATTCAAGGCCTCTTTCATTCAAGGCCTCGAAAAATGTGCTTTTTTTGATACCATCTTCTGGAGCGATAACAGTCTTTGCGAAATTATCATTATTCAACTCATCAAGAAGGTGACGTCCAGAATCAAAGCACTCAAGATGGTAATAAATCAGGGATTTTAGTTGATCCTCTGCGTTGAACTTTATTGGTTTATTGCATCCTGATTTTTGCTCGGGCATCTCGGGTATTAACTCTTCAACTGGTTTGAAAAAACGAGTGAATGTTTTTGAGTTTAGTTTTTTTCTGAACTTATTTAAATTAGGCAATTTCATTTTAGTACTCCCTTGATATTATAGGTTATACTAAAATTTTTGCCTTAAAATTTTTCTTAAAAAGTCAAGAAAAAAGTTACATTTTTATTTTTTTTACATTAAATTCTAATTAAACTGGTTGCATATTTTTAACCGGACATTACTGAGAAAATCTTGAATAATAGGTTTCTTGAACAAAAATTAAGATCAACAAAAGACACCCTTCTTCCAAAACTATTGTCAGGGGAAATCCAAATCCCGGAAGCCCAAAAAC
>Ga0233437_1004354_pt1 | contig 16840 bp, 6 predicted proteins | sample SI_122_August201_FD_182714 | JGI IMG/M metagenome (GOLD analysis project Ga0233437, IMG submission 182714) | Seawater microbial communities from Saanich Inlet, British Columbia, Canada - SI_122_August2016_200_MG | ecosystem: Environmental > Aquatic > Marine > Inlet | place: Canada: British... | reverse complement strand
ACGAAATCCGCAATTAGAATGGCGATTTGCAAATCCTTTGGTAATTCATGGTTGGCCTGCTTTATTTCAATTTGATATTGAGCTAAAATGCAATGAACTGGGAACTTATCATACACAAACGCAAATTTATTTTAATTATGATACTCTGGCTTTTGGTTCAAACATTGATGGAATTTCTCAAAATCCTGATATCAATGAAAGGATAAATTATAGTTTTCTTGAATTAATGGATCCGGACAAATATCTGATAACTAACGATGCTAATAATACATCAGATAAGTATGCAATTATTACCCAGCCAATTGATGAAAGCTACCCGATTCCTTTAAGTAATTTAACAGAAGTTGATACAAATTATAAAGGATTTTTAAGATTTCAAATTGAAATTCAGGACCAGAGCCAATTTGCAGGAATTTCCTTCAACGAATTGCTTATGAATGGGGGACAATATTATTTTGATATTAATTCCGATACTTTGCCTGAAAAATATATTTATCCGTGTTTGTATGAAAATGATTTGATAAATGATTCTCTCTTCCCTCATCCCGGAATTCAGGAAAACTCGCTTCAATTTGGTTATCAATTTATTTCCTCACGAATGGTTGTTGATGATCCGAATATGCTTGTTATGTGTGATGAGATATTAGATAGTCTGGACTTTGTAAGGAATACTGCCGGGCAAATGTTAAGAAAAATCGGGCCGATTTGGGTAAACTCCATTGGGGATTGGATTACAACAGAAGGTTATTTGTTTAGAATGATTAACCCTGATTCGTTAACTATTACCGGTTTGTCAATTTATCCACAAACACCAATAAATCTAATATTTGGATATCAATTTATAAGCTATTTGCCTGAATCCCCAATTAATACTGCTGATGTTTTTGCCGATGTTTTAAGTAATCTTGATTTTGTGAGAAATTCAGTAGGCCAAATGTTTAGGAAAATCGGGCCTATTTGGATTAATAGCATAGGTGATATGCAACCCGGTGAAGGTTACCTTGTCAGAATGAATAGCGATGATACTTTGGTTTATCCGGCACTAAATAAAAGGATTAAGCGTATTTCCGATATTAAAACCGAATACTTTAATTTCGAAGGGGGTAACGCAGCCGACCCCGTTTTCACAATTTATATCGAAGGCCTTGATATTGGTGATGAAATAGCCACTTATGATGGAGACATTATGATAGGTGCAACGAAAGTAAATTCTGAAAATGTTTTTGATAACGACCTGCCAATATTCAGCACATTAAATAGTGGACAGGGATTTAAAGCAGGTAATCCTGTAATTATAAAGGTATGGGATGCCTCCACTCAATCATTAATTCCTTTTGAATACTCTATGGCCGATCCATATAATGAAGCAAATATGGAAAAAGTTTATCCTTCTGAAGATGGAGAATATAGTCTAATAAAAATTACAAAAGGAATAAATAATATTGAAAATACGAATAAAAACATTTCAATCTTTCCCAATCCTTCGGAAGGAATATTTAATATCTCAATCGAAGGAGTAAGTGGAAAAGTTCAGATAAAAGTGTTTGATGTTCATGGAAATGATTATCGCACCTTTGAAATTGAGGGAACAAGAAATATAATAACTGAAAAGCTTGATCTAAAAGAATTAACTACAGGAGTGTATTTTATGAGCTTTAGCGGCAAAGATTTTAGCCGGATTAAGAAGATTGTTATACAATAAAGAGTGACCCTAAAGTAGTATAGTCAGGGCCTGACATAAAGTCAAGCCCTGACTTATAATAATCATTCAATCTTCATCATTAGGCAGGAAAAAATTAACTTGACTTATATATTTATATTTTGTATATTGCCACCTTATTTACTAAAATAAATTAAAACCAAATGCTATGAAAAAAGTTACAATTTTATTGATCTTATTATTATCATTTAGGCTGGCTGATTGCCAGACCAATTTGAGTGGGACAATAAGTATTGATTCCACTTTGACTACTGCAGGAAATCCTTATATTATTACAGGAAATCTTACTATTGAGAATGGGGCAACTTTAACGGTTGAACCGAATGTTATTGTTAAATTTAACAGCAATAAAAGACTGTATATTTATGGAGCAATAAATGCTAACCAGGCCACTTTTACAGCAAATGATGATAATCCTTCTCCCGGATATTGGGATTATATTCAAATTGGAAATTCCAGTTATGAAGGATATGCAATATTTTTAGACTGCATTATTGAATATGGCGACAAATTATTAATTGACTTCGGTACTGCATCAATAGATAATTGTATGATTCATGACATGTATTATTATGGAATACAAGCGTATGATAATCTTAGTATGAATAATTCAACAATTCAAAATTGTCAATATGGAATTTATTTAAATGCTAATGGAAATGTTCAATTAACAGATGTTACAATTACCATGAATGAATGGCCAATATATTATTCCGGGCCGGGTGCAATGAGTGTTTCGGGAAATAATAATTTTCATGGAAATACAATTGATGCCGTTTATATTCATTTTACATCAAATGATAATGAATGGACTTTACCCAATATTAATAATAATGTAACAGACAATTTAGCAGAATATATCCCATATTTTTTCTATAATGTCTTTACAATAAATGAAACTGCCGGCCTGACTATCGAATCAAATAATATAATCAAGTTTTATAACAATGATGGCTTAAATGTTAAGGGAAAACTAATTGCCAGTGCCAATGGAGATGAATTTATATATTTCACTTCTTATAAAGATGATAATTGGGGTGGCGATACAAATAATGACGGAACCACAAGCACCCCGGCAACAGGGGATTGGGACGGCATAATATTTCAAAACGAAAGTATTGATGAGGAATGTTTATTAAATAAATGCAAAATCAGGTTTGCCGGTTCTGGTAACACAGGAGGAGTAAACTGTTATAATGCAGGCCCGACTATTAATTCCTGCGATATTTCAAATAGTAATTTTGGATTCTACCTGCGTTATGCCTCTAACCCGGTTATAACAAATAATATAATAGGTTCGAGTGCTCTAACCCCGTTTGCTATGTCATTTGATGCAAATCCAACTTTTGAAAACAACACTCTATCTTCCTCTGATAATCAATACGACGCAATTGGATTAATCGGTGGTGAACTTTCGGCTGATGCAATCCTGTCTGTAAGAACAGTCACAGATATTGAAAATATCACTTACGTTATGCTTGATAAAATTATTATTCCCGAGGGGCTTAGCTTAACTATTGATCCGGGTGTTGTAATAAAAAGTTTTGATTATTATGACTATTTTCAAGTATATGGAAAACTAATATCAAGCGGAACAGAAGAAAACAATATTGTATTTACATCAATTAAAGATGACAATTTTGGAAATCCAAATGATACTAATAAGGATGGCTCACAATCTTCACCTGCTGTAGGTAATTGGGGTGGTTTCTTATTTGAACCAACAAGCGATCCTCTATCCGAGATCACATATTCCATCATACAATATGGTAAATTTAATAATTACTACGGTGGAGAAATCGTTCTGTTAAATGCGAGCCCGACTATTTCCAATTGTGAAATAAAAAATGTTAAATATGGTATAGCTGCACATTATTCTTCGCAACCTCAAATACTTAATAATGATTTCGCAAATAGCGAATTCACTCCCGTTGCAATGTCATTATCGGCAGCACCTGTATTTTCGGGAAACACATTTAGTAATTGTGGATTAACAGCACTTGGACTTCTTGGTGGAGAAGTAGGAGCAGACGGACTTATTTCATCCAGAAATATTGCCGGTTATGAAAATATAACCTATGTTATTGTAGGTGATATAACCATAAATTCAGGCACTTATATTGAGGTTGAATCAGGGGTAAATATTAAATTTACTGATGATAAGAAAATTACTGTGAATGGAGGTTTTAAAATTTCCGGTACGGACGAAAATCCTGTGATTTTTTCATCTGTTTATGATGACAATGTAGGAAATCCTGCTGATGTTAACGGAGATGGCAATGCAACTTTTCCACAGCCGGGAGACTGGAGATGGGTAGCTTTCCTGGGAACAAGTGATGATGTTTACTGCACAATAAACCATGCGCAAATAAAATTTGGAGGCTACCAGGGTGGTAATATTGTATATGATAATGCAAGCAGTACAATATCTGCTGTTATAATATCGGGTTCACAAACTTTCGGAATAACATGCAATGGTATCTCCGAACCACTGATTAATAATCTTACCATACAAAATTGTTCGGGTGACCCTGTTGGCATGTCATTACTTTCCGATCCTCAATTTAACAATGTAATATTTACAGGCAATAATACAAGCGGAATAAGAATTACGGATACGGAACTATCTTCAAATGCAAATTTAAATAAAAGAAGTATTGCCGGAATACCAAATATTGCATATATAATGGATAACCTTACAATATCCGAAGATGTGGTTTTAGAAATAGAACCCGGAGTAGTAATTAAATTTCCTTATGGTTCATCATATTGGGATAAAAGAAGAGTTGAAATTAATGGTGCTATCAAAGCAATTGCAACAGAAGATGAAAAAATAGTATTTACATCAATAAAAGATGATTCCTATGGTGGTGATACAAATAATGACGGGGCAACTAGTGTTCCTGAAAAAGGCGATTGGATTTCACTCAATTTTAATAGTTCCACAATAGATTCACTTAATATTTTAAATAATTGCATAATTAGATATGGTGGTAGTCATCATGGAGGTAATGATTTAAAATACGGTTTGATAAAAATGTTTAGTTCTTATGTTAAAATTGACAGTTGCTTTCCAGAGCAAAGCCTGCATTCAGGTATTGGGATTTTTGGAAATTCAAATCCTGAAATATCAAATAGTAGTTTTATTAATCTTGCCGGAACACCTATTTGTTTAAGTATGTTTTCAAATCCTGAGTTTAATAATAATACAATGTCAAATATTGGAAATATGTCAATTGGTGTTACTAATGAAAATTGGTCACAGGATGGCATCATTCCGGTTCGTGATTTTGCAGGTTATCAAAATATAACATATTGCCTGTATAGCTCTGGAAGCAATAATACTACAATAAACAATGGCACAATAATACATATTCCTCAAGGAGTTGTTTTTAAAGGTTCAGACTATAGTAACCACAAATATTTAGATATTTTTGGTAAGATTATAATTAACGGCACAAATGAAGATCCTGTAATATTTACCAATATTAACGACGATGAGTATGGAAATCCAAAAGATACAAGAGGAGATGGGTCATCTACCGAACCAACAATATTTAATCAATATTGGCTCAATTTCCAGGATGTATCGGATGATGATAGCGAAATAAATAATGTAATTTTCAAGTATCAGAATGAGGCTGTAATTTTAAACCAGGCTTCCCCTGAAATAAACAACTGTGAGTTTTCGGAATGCAACTTTGGTATAAAATTAAATGGAGTTTCAACACCAATTGTTAATAACTGTGTTTTTGATAACTTGGTTTACACACCTTTATATGTTTCTCTAATATCTTATCCTTCTTCAAACAGTGGAAATATTATTTCCGGTTCCACTTACAGAGCTATTGGTGTAATGGGGGAAACTTTATCTCAGGATCTTTTACTTCAGGCCAGGAACTTTGCCGGTATTAATCATATACCTTATTATTTTCATGAGGATTATACAATAGGCAGCAATGCAATTTTAACTATTGAGCCCGGGGTTATTTTAAAATTTAACAATTATAGCCAAAAACTTACTGTTAATAAAGGCCTGATATCAGAGGGTGGAACAGATTCGCAAAATAAAATTGTTTTCACTGATATAAGAGATGATTTTTATGGAGGGGATACAAATGCAGACAGCAGTAATACTGAGCCCGGATTTGCCGATTATTCAGTCAGTCCATGGGAGGGGATATACTTCGAAAATGAATCTATAGACGATATTTGTGTTTTGGATAATTGCGTTATAAGATATGCAGGTAATGCTTATTATTATTGGAATTATACCGGTGGAATTAATTTAAATAGTTCAAGCCCGACAATAACTAACACCGTAATTTTAAATAACAGGAAAGGAATTGTTGCTTCGGGTGCATCAAACCCATTAGTGAATAATTGCGATATTTATAATAATACGGATTTTGGAATAGAAAATGTAAACCAGGCATTTACTATAAATGCAGAGAATTGCTGGTGGGGAAGCAATACAGGCCCCACACATTCTGGCAATCCGGGAGGAGCAGGCGATGAAGTTACTGATGGTGTGGATTATGATCCATGGAATACCGAAGGAGCCACTTCACCAATGTTTGGTGATGTTAGCCTTAACGGAAAAATCCAGGCTTATGATGCTGCATTAATATTGCAATATAGTGTAGGAATTATAACTTTAGAACCTATACAAATGCAGGTTGCCGACGTAAGCGGAAACGGGGAAGTAATGGCTTACGATGCATCACTGATCCTTCAATATATCATAGGCCTGATACCAACATTTCCTGTCTTAACAGATAATTTGCAAAATTCTAAAGATGCTTATGCTTTTTTGGAAATTGGTAAAGGAAGTGTTTATAGTGGAGAAGAAATTAAAATTCCTATTAATATTAAGAATGCATCAGATGTACTTTCTTCCGAAATTGAATTAAAATATGATGATAGGTATTTGCAATTAGTTGAGATTTCTCTAAATAATGAATATAATCTTTATTCCTCAATTGACGAAAACACCGGAAACATTAGAATTGCATTTGCCGAAACACAGCCAATAGAATCAGATGTTAATCTTGGAATTTTACGTTTTAAAACAATGAATAATCTTTTGTTTACTCAGAATGTTTTAATTGAACCGGAAGGGTTTCTCTGTAATGAAATAGATTTGACTCAAAATGTAAAACCAGGTGAAATCAGGATTTTACCTTCTGTTGAAATCCCCAATTTAATAAGTGCAGAAAACAATTTGGTATTTAACTGTTATCCAAATCCCTTTAGTAAGAATCTAATAATCAACTATACTGTAGAAGATAAAAAATCATCTGTCCTTATCGAAATTTTTTCATTGTATGGTGAAAAAGTTCAGTCTTTTAACGAAGGGATGAAACATACGGGTTCTTATTTTATTAAATGGAATGGCACAAATTCAAATTCAAGAGAATTGAAAAACGGTACATATTTTATCAAATGTATTATTGGAAATAAAACCTATTCTTCCAAAGTTAACTTATTTAAATAAAGGAGGCAAGAACATGAAAACTAAATTTATATTGTTATTTTTCATTTGTCCTTGTCTTTTATTAGCACAGGTACAAGTACGCCTGCCGGATACAACGGTAATGGCAGGTACTATAATAAAAATCCCGGTTTACATAGACAGCTCTTTGAACGGTTTGAATGTTATTTCATACCAGTTTCAAATAAGTTATACTTCAGAGCGTCTTACTCCAACAGGAATAGATACCGAGGGAACTATGGCCCAGGAGTGGGCTTTACCATATTATTCTTCAGAACCCGGCCTGTTTACTTTTATTGGGGCTGGTGTTAATCCATTGATTGACAAAGGTGTATTATTATATATTGTTTGTGAGGTTCCGGAGAATTCAAATACTCCAATAAATTTTACAGGCCCTGAAAATAATTTTTTCAATGAAGGTATTCCTGATGTTATTCTAATTGATGGTTATATTTCCAAGCAATATCCCCCCACGATAACCGTATATCCGAATAATGCTACTTTAGTTGTGGGAGAATCCCTGCAATTTTCAATAAGTGGCCAGGGAACGCCTCCATATTCATGGGGTGTTATCGATCCTGAAATCTGTAATATTTCCGAAGATGGATTATTGACGGCGAATTCCATTGGTTTTACAAGGGTATTTGCTATTGATGATAATAATATTACAGACACAACTGATCTGATTGAAACCAGAGGCGTTGAATTATCAATGCCTGATACTGTAGCGTATCCTGGTAATGAGATTCTAATTCCCGTATATTCTACCGACATGACTCCTTACTCATATATTTCAGGTGAAATTTCATTTTCGTTTAATTCTGATATTTTATCAGCAATTGACCTTGAACTTGAAGGAACATTACTTGAAGGTTTTTCGAATGTTATTTTTAATAATTCTGAACCAGGTGAAATTAATGTTGTTTTTGCCGGTACAGAACCAGTTACAGGTAGCGGAGTTTTGTTTTTTACAAGATTTCAGGTAGCCAATCTAACTGGTGGAAGCACCTCTCTTTCGTTCGAAAATGCAGAATTTAATGAAGGTGATCTGGCTAAAACAGTTAATGGAAGTTTTTCAATAACTTATGTAAATATCAATATTTCTCCAAATTCAGGTAGTCTTATTGCAGGCGAAAGTATGCTTTTTACAGTTTCGGGTGGAACCCCACCATATTCATGGGAAACAACCGATCCGCAAGTTGCTGAAATAATAAACTCTTCCGGCAATTCTGCCGAACTCCTTGCTATTGAAAGTGGTGTAGTAAAAGTAAAAGCTTTTGATTTCTACGGTGTCGAAGGAATAACAAACAATATTAATGTATTTGATACATATTCTCAGATACCCGAAATGGATATTCCTGTTGGTTTAACGGCAAACGTTCCGATTTTAATTGGAGACTTACCTTCCGGTCAGGAAATCTTTTCATTTGAAGGCAGTATTGTTTTTAATTCCCAGAAAATAAATGCCGTGGAGATAATAACAGAGAATACTTTAACTGAATCATGGAGTGTTAATTATAACCTATTAACAAATATAATAATATTTGCCGGGGCAAATAGTACGGGAATTCAGGATCAGGGAGTTTTATTTTATATCAAATTTTTATCAACGGAGGCCTTAAATATTGGTGAAAATACTCCTATTGATTTTGAAAGTTTAATTTTTAACGAGAACTTCCCCTTACCTCAACTAATTAACGGAAGTGTTACGGGTGTTCAGGCTTCACCAAATATTATTGTTGATATTGATACGATTAGACACGAAATGTATCCCGGTCAGATTAATACAATTAATTACAATATTTCTAATACGGGATTACATACTTTGTTATTTACGCAAAGCATTATTAGCGGCAATTGGATTACAATATCTCCTGAAAACGGCAGCATCGAACCCGAAAATAGTATATTAATTAATGCTATTTTTAATTCAGAAAATTTACAAGTTGGTAATTATAATAGTTATATTCAAATCAATAGTAATGATCCTGATAATCCAATTATAATTATTCCGGTCTATTTAGAGGTTTTAGATCCCACACTTAATGCTGAATTTACTGCCGAGCCTCTCGAAGGCCAATCTCCATTATTTGTTCAATTTTCTGATCAATCAACTCCTCAGGAATTAATAACTTCCTGGCAATGGGATTTCCAGAATGACGGAACCATTGATAGTTATGATCAAAATCCTGAGTGGATTTACAACGAAGCAGGAATCTATTCAGTTTCATTAATAATAAGTGATGGGACAAATGAAGATACTGAAATAAAGGAAAATTATATAACAGTAGTTTCTTATGAACAACAACAATATTCTCTTGATTATGGCTATCAATTTATTTCTTCAAGAATAATTGCTCAGGATCCCAATATGCTTGTTATTTGTGATGAGATATTAGATAATCTGGACTTTATTAGAAATACAGCAGGTTTGATGCTTCGCAAAATCGGGCCTGTATGGATAAACAGTATAGGTGATTGGGTTACAACCGAAGCTTATTTGATCAGAATGATTGATGTTGATGAATTTACTATTGTCGGTGATGAAATTGATCCTCAAACTCCTATAAATTTAAGTTTTGGTTACCAGCTCGTTAGCTTCTTGCTAGATGAGCCTTTGGATGCATTGTTGGCATTTAGCGACATATTAGATAATCTTAATTTTGTTAGAAACTCAGAAGGTTTAATGTTACGAAAAATCGGGCCTGTATGGGTAAATAGTATTGGTGATTTGCAGCCGGGTGAAGGTTATCTTGTTAAAATGAATGCTGACGATGTTCTAATTTACCCGGGTTCTTCATCCTTTACTTGTGGTGATCCCATTACCGATCCCCGTGACGAACAAACATATAATACTGTTCAAATCGGTGGCCAATGCTGGATGGCAGAAAACCTGAATATCGGTACAAGAATAGATGGTGTGGAAGAAATGACAGACAATGGAATAATCGAGAAATACTGCTATGATAATGATCCTGCAAATTGTGATATTTATGGAGGCTTATATCAATGGAACGAAATGATGGAATACACAACAACACTAGGTATTCAAGGTATTTGCCCTAATGGCTGGTATATTCCTACCGATGATGAATGGAAAATATTGGAAGGCACAGTTGACAGCCAATATCCTGTTGGCGACCCGATTTGGAATCAAATGGATTATAGAGGTTATGATGCCGGATTAAACCTAAAATCCACAAGTGGCTGGTACGAAGGTGGTAATGGATCAGGGCTTTATGGCTTTGGGGCCCTTCCGGGTGGTTACCGTGGTACCTATGGTTTTTTCTACCTTCTCCCTAACTACGCCACCTTTTGGTCGTCGAGTGAGAACAGCAGTTCCCGCGCCTGGTACCGAGGCCTCTACTATACTGGCGATGACGTGGCACGTGAAACTGGCAATAAGGGTAGCGGTTTTTCAGTTCGTTGTTTGCAGGATTATTCGATATTCCATACGGACGGGCGAAGCCCGTTTGACAATTTGTCTATTCAGGAAAGCGGTCAGCCTTATGAATTGTCGGGTCAAAAAGTTATGAATTTGGTAGCGCCTAATTTTATATTTGAGGGTGGAAATGCCGCCGATCCGGTTTATACAATTTATGTTGAAGGCCTTGAAATTGGTGATGAAGTAGCAGCGTATGACGGAGATATTTTGGTTGGAGCCATGAAGATAAACTCTGCCGGCTCTTTTGAAAATGCACTTCCTGTATTTAGCACCCTAAACAGCAGCCGGGGATATAAAGCAGGCAACCCTGTAATTTTAAAAGTTTGGGATGCCTTAACTCAATCATTAATTCCTTTTGAATACACCATGATTGATCCTTATAATGAGGCTTATATGCAGAAAATTTATCCTACGGAAGACGGAGTGTATAGCTTAGTAAAAATTACAAAAACAGAAAATAATATTGAAAATGTTGAAAAAGCTATTTCAATTTACCCAAATCCTTCTGATGGAATATTTAATATCTCAATCGAAGGTGTAAGTGGAAAAGTTCAAATAAAAGTGTTTGATATTCACGGAAATAATTATCGTTTCTTTGAAATTGAAGGAAAAAGCAATATGATTTCAGAAAAACTTGATCTGAAAGAATTAGCTGCAGGAGTTTATTTTGTAAGTTTTAGCGGAAAAGACTTTAGTCGGGTTAAGAAAATTGTGATTCAATAATTAGCGAGACCTTCGAGGTTTTCAAAACCTCGAAGGTCTTTATTTATTAATCATCTGTCCTTATATCTTGTATCCAGTATCCAAAATCAAGCATCCAGTACCTTCTTCGGCAACATAAAAACAAAAGGAACTGCCCCTAAAGCTACAATTGCCGAAATTTTATAAGTAAGAGTTAAGCCATAAATATCACTTAAAAATCCAACAAAATAGATCGTAACAGCCCCTATAGCAAAATTTATGGTCATATAAATTCCGTTTACAAATGCCGGCCTTTCTGAGCTGATTTCCTGAACCATTGCCAATAAAACAGGACTTGTTGCAAACATAAAAAAGCCGGTAAGGATAAGAATAAGAAACATTACAAAACCGCTTTGATAAACAAAAACGAACAATAGTACAGGAGTAACAATTGCTGAAATAATTAATGTGGTTTTTCTTCCAATTTTATCTGAAATACTTCCACCAATTAAAGTTCCGGCAGCACCTGCAAGTTCTAAAATAGCTAAAGAGATACCCCCAATCCAAAGGCTTTCATCTTGGCCTAAAGTAAGATAAGTTGGCAGAAAAGTTGTAAGTACCGCCTTCATCGCCGAACGAAAAAATGTAATTCCGGCAATCAAAGAAAATATGGGAAGGATTTTTATTAATGTGTTTTTTACATTAAATCCTTTCTTTTCTTCTTTACTTGGCCGCTTTATATCAATATTTTTTAGTTTATAAAATAGAATTATTGTAGCCAATAATGCAAATGGGATTAATTTATAAGTTCCTTCCAATCCCCAAATTGAAACAGCTCCCAAAATAATCAAAGGGCCTGTTGTGCGTGCTATTTCTCCACCTAACATATAATAACTCATGCCTTTGCCAATGCGTGTTCCCGAAAGTTGTTTAATTAATACGGGAGCAGGAACATGAAAAAAAGCTGCGCTTAAGCCCATAACAAATAAAAGCAATGATAAAATAATAAAGTTTGGAGCAACACCCAATAAACTCATTGAAATTGCTGTTATTGCAGGTGTTAGAATAATAAAATACCGGATTGGAGCTTTGTCGGCAATTAGGCCTATCAACGGATTGAAAAGCGAGGGTATTCGTTGAAAAATAGTTAGTAAGCCTGCCATTGAATATGAAAGGCTTAATTTCTCAATTAACAGGGGTAGGATAGGAGCTAAAAAAGATGAATAAATATCATGGAGTAAATGAGCAAAGGAAATACTAACTACTTTCGATGATTGGAATTTTCTGATCAAAGATTTATTACTCAAAGTAAAATAATTTTAATGCTGGTAATTGATCACAAAATTAGTAATTTTACAGAAAAAGGAATTAAATACTCAATCGATGCTATTTTAATATGGATAAAATGATTTTGATTTTATCGGTTCACATCACTCTTCCTGGGAAAAATATTTATAAAACACGAGAAAGCAAGATGTTGCCATGTTAAAAAACTGTTAAAATATTGTTTATAAATAAATTGATTTATTTTTTTTCAATAAAAATAAAATTCTTTTATTTGTTGTAAAATTAACGGGAAATATTTTTTATAAACAGAAGTTATTTATGGAAATTATAAATTTTTTTGTTGGTATTTTAACCTTAATAGGCGCTTTAGGCTTATTCCTTTTTGGTATGAAGTTGATGAGTGAATCACTTCAAAAGGTTGCAGGAAACAAAATGAGAACAATTCTTGCAACAATGACCAATAATAGGATAAAAGGAATATTTACAGGTTTTCTTGTAACGTGTACAATACAGTCATCTTCAGCAACAACTGTGATGGTAGTGAGTTTTGTAAATGCCGGATTGTTGAGCTTGATCGGTGCAATTGGAGTAATTATGGGTGCCAATATAGGAACAACAATTACAGCATGGATAATTTCATTATTAGGTTTCAAAGTAAGTATGTATGTGCTTGCACTTCCGATAATTGGTTTGGGATTTCCTTTGTATTTTTCCAAAAACAGTTCACGTCGTTCATGGGGTGAATTTTTAATAGGATTTGCAATTTTGTTTATTGGATTGAATTTTCTGAAGGAATCTGTTCCTGATTTACAAAATAATCATGGAGTACTGGAGTTTGTTTCAAGATTCTCAAATTTAGGATTCCTTTCGATTATTATTTTTGTTTTAATAGGTTCTATAATTACGGTAATAATTCAATCATCAAGTGCCACAATGGCCCTCACTCTTGTAATGTGTTATAATGGCTTAATTCCTTTCGAAATGGGCGCTGCAATGGTACTCGGAGAAAATATCGGTACCACAGTCACTGCAAATCTTGCAGCAGCAGTTGCAAATATTTCTGCAAAACGAACAGCAAGAGCACATTTCTTATTCAATATGTTTGGTGTTATTTGGATATTATTAATTTTTAATATTTTTCTAAGAGGAATTGATTCGATAGTTGAGCATAATCATAATTATTCTTTACTTAAAACAACTGCTTCAATGTCTGATTTTGATCAGGTGAGAAATTTGTTACCAATTGGGCTTGCAATATTTCACTCAGCTTTTAATATTATTAACACATTGCTTCTCGTTGGGTTTGCTCCCTTAATCGCAAAAATTGCTACAAAAATGGTTCCTTCAAAAGATGAAGAAGATGAAGAGTTTAGATTAAAATATATACATACAGGCCTGTTATCCACTTCTGAGCTGTCGTTAGTTCAGGCTCGCGAAGAAATTGGATTTTTTGGAAAAAAACTTTCCAGGATGTTGTTATTTACGTCCGATTTATTGGTTGAAAGCAAATCAAAGAAAATTGATTATCTTTTGAATAAAATTGAAAAATATGAACAGATAAGTGATAATATGGAAATTGAAATTGCCGAATACCTGACAAAAGTCTCTGAAGGTGATATTAGCCGGGATAACTCCAAACGTATTCGGGCGATGCTAAAAATAATTGACGATATGGAAAGTATCGGTGATGTCTGTTATCAAATGTCGAAAGTCATTAATAATAAGAACCAGAAGAAAATTAAAGTCACTAATGAGCAATATTCTCATCTCAATAGAATATTGGAAATGGTTAAGGATTCAATGGATATTATGAATCAAAATCTTGAAGTTGATTTTAATAATGTTAATCCTGAATTAGCTCATAAAACAGAAAATGAGATAAATAACTTTCGTAATAAATTACGACAGCAAAATGTTGAAGACCTTAAAGAGAAAAAATACAAATACAAATCAGGTGTTTTCTACAGTGATATCTTTTCATTAAGCGAAAAAATGGCTGATTATATCATTAATATTTCTGAAGCTATTGAGGAATATATGCAGGAATAGAAATTTTTAATAGCTTAGTGTTTCAGGTTTTAGTTTTTGATTTCAAAAGCTCGTTGATTTCTTTTAAGTATTTGTTTTCCTGCTCCAAAAGAGTGTTTTTGTTTTTTAGAAAATTGTTTTCTTCGATGATTTGTGTGGTTTGCCTGGCGGATTTATCACTTCCGTGGATGAAATATTGGAAAAAGTTATGGTCTAATGCTTTGGAGATTTCGTTTAGTCGTGTAAGGCGCATATTATTTGAGCGAAGGAGGTTGTAAAGCGAAGGAGGGCTGATCCCTATCATTTTTGCAAGCTTATAGATTGATATTTTCCTCTCATAACATTTTTGTTTGATGATGTTTCCTATTTGTATCATGGCTGAATAGCTTTATATTTTATGCAAATATACAATAAAATTAGTTCATTTATTACATTTGTTAGTTAGATTGTTATTTATGTAAGCCGGATTATTATTTTCATAAGTTAGGTTAATATATTAGTAAGTGGGATTATTACTTTTATAAGTAAAATTGTTACATTTATAAGTAAGATTATTACTTTTGTAAGTGAGATTATTATATTTGGGGGATTATTGGGGGTTTTTGATTTAAGATTTTAGAATTGATAATAAATAGCATATATTTTTATTAAACCCGTATTATGCACAAAGGTTTCTCTACTTTTTGAAACAAAAAATATTCAAAATATTTTTTACTACTATGCATAAAACGGGTTAAAATAAATTCAAACTTTATTTTGATATATGAAATATTTTGTTTTATTTTGTTGGATATTTAGTTTTGAAATGATTTTAAGCCCGGCTTTTTGAAGTGAAAACAAAAAAAAATGAACGTTTATAATAAAAACATATTGAAAAAAGTGAAAAAATAAAGAAGAAATAACGGCCACAGAAGAAATAAACACTATTAACGCTTTATAGCATCCCAAATTGGGAGGATATACGCAATAGGGTGGGGTTATTTCGGAGTTACCCAACATAAAGGACAATCGAATTCAATTATCAACAACTAATTTTTTTAAAATGAATAAAAAAAATAGAATTTTATTACTGATAAGTCTACTGGTAGCATCGGTAATAATAAGTTGTAACAAAGATGAAAATAATGATGAAACATCTAACAATAATCCTACTTGTAATATAATATCACCTTCCAATGGTGAAGAAATAATAAAAGGTACATCTGTAAACATTTCAGTTGATGCAGAAGATAGTGACGGAAGTATAAATGAGGTTAGATATTTTATAGATGAAATAAGTGTGGATTCGTCAGATAGTTTCCCATATAATTTTGAATGGGAAACAGCAGAAGAGTCCCTTGGTAACCATACAATAAAAGCAACTGCGATAGATAATGAATCTGGTTCTGCATCAGATGAAATTATCATTTCTATCGTTACAAATGTTGGACCTTGCCCTGGAATGCCAGCGATTACAGATATTGATGGTAACACATACAATACTGTACAAATTGGCGATCAGTGCTGGATGAAGGAAAACCTAAAAACCACAACATACAATAACGGTACTTCAATTCCAAATGTTACAGGCGATAATTCCTGGGCAAGTCTTATAACAGGCGCTTATGTTTGGAATGAAAACGATATTACGTGGAAGAACAGCTACGGCGCCTTATACAATTGGTATTCAATAGTTGATCCTAAAGGTCTTTGCCCTTCAGGGTGGCATGTCCCAACAAATGTTGAATGGACGGCGTTAACTGATTTTATTGGAGGAACAGGTGCCCCTCATGGAAACGAGCTAAAATCTTGTAGGCAAGAGAATTCACCTTTAGGTGGTGAGTGTGACACTTTTGACCATCCTCGATGGGATCAAGACAATTCTGACAGAGGTACAGACGATTATGGTTTTTCTGGGCTTCCTGGTGGCAACCGATACTACGAAGGGTTGTTCTACACCGTTGGACGAAACGGTAACTGGTGGACATCAACTGAGAGTTCATCTACCAAGGCTTTTTACCGTAATCTGAGTCGTATCTATGGTTATGTAGGCTCGTCCACATTCAATAAGGGAAGTGGTAAGTCAGTTCGTTGCATAAGGGATTAATTGTGCACTGAAGCTTTTTCAGGGTGCAAGGCACATTGTACTATCAAACTGAATAAGCGAACTATAAACAAGATGGTGGACTGTAAACAATATAATATT
>Ga0233437_1004345_pt1 | contig 16872 bp, 14 predicted proteins | sample SI_122_August201_FD_182714 | JGI IMG/M metagenome (GOLD analysis project Ga0233437, IMG submission 182714) | Seawater microbial communities from Saanich Inlet, British Columbia, Canada - SI_122_August2016_200_MG | ecosystem: Environmental > Aquatic > Marine > Inlet | place: Canada: British... | reverse complement strand
TTTATGATAGAAACCCCTTAACATAACAAGGGGTTATCTAGTCAGTGGGGGATAGTTACATCATTCCTGGCATTCCGCCACCCATTCCGCCCATTCCACCTGGCATTCCACCTGGCATTCCGCCTGGAGCATCGCCACCTTCTTTAGGTAGATCACTAATTGAAGCTTCAGTAGTTACCAACAGACCAGATACAGAAGCTGCGTTTTGCAGTGCATTTCTGGTTACTTTTGTTGGGTCAATAATTCCAGCTTCCATCATATCAACATATTGTTCCTTAGCAGCATCAAAACCATTGTTTCCTTCCAGTTCTTGAACCTTATTAATAACAACAGCACCTTCCAGTCCTGCATTACTTACGATTTGTCGAATTGGCTCTTCCAAAGATTTTACGATGATACCGGCACCAATTTTTTGGTCACCTTCCAGTTTTTCAGCCATTTTCTGAACAGCATCCTGAATTCTTAACAATGCAACACCACCACCGGCAACAATTCCTTCTTCAACAGCAGCTCTGGTTGCATGTAAAGCATCTTCCACTCTAGCTTTCTTTTCTTTCATTTCAATTTCTGTTGAGGCGCCAACATTAATAATTGCGACACCACCAACCAATTTTGCCAATCTTTCCTGTAGTTTTTCTTTATCATAATCTGAAGTTGTTTCTTCAACCTGAGATCTGATTTGTCCAACTCTGGATTTAATTGCTTCAGAAGTACCAGCACCATCAACGATAATAGTATTGTCTTTATCAATGGTTACTGTTTTAGCCTGACCTAATTGTGAAAGTGTTAAATCTTCCGTTTTCATTCCACGATCTTCAGAAACAACCTCACCACCTGTTAAAATTGCAAGATCTTCCAACATGGCTTTTCTTCGATCACCAAAACCAGGCGCCTTAACTGCACAACATTGTAGTGTTCCTCTCAACCGGTTAACAACCAGAGTAGCCAATGCTTCACCATCTACATCTTCAGCTACAATCAAAAATGGTTTACCTTCTTTTGCAATTTGCTCTAATACCGGTAAAATGTCCTTCATATTACTAACTTTCTTTTCTACCAGGATAATATAAGGATTTTCCAGAACAACTTCCATTCTTTCAGAATCTGTTACGAAATATGGAGATAAATATCCTCTATCAAATTGCATCCCTTCAACAATATCTAAAGTAGTATCGAGGCCTTTTGCTTCTTCTACTGTAATCACGCCATCTTTACCAACTTTGTCCATTGCATCAGCAATGATTTTTCCAATAGTGTCATCACTATTAGCAGAAATAGTACCAACCTGAGCGATTTCTTTATTATCTGAGACAGCTTTAGAGTTACTTGCCAATTCTGAAATAGCCACTTTAACTGCTGCATCAATTCCACGTTTAAGATCCATGGGATTGGCACCAGCTGCAACGTTCTTAACACCTTCTCTATATATAGCCTGGGCTAATACAGTAGCTGTTGTTGTTCCGTCACCTGCTATGTCAGAAGTCTTACTGGCAACTTCACGAACCATTTGAGCACCCATGTTCTCAATTTTATCTTCCAATTCAACTTCTTTAGCTACTGTCACACCATCTTTTGTGATCAGAGGAGCACCAAAAGATTTCTCAATTAATACGTTTCGACCTTTAGGGCCTAAAGTCACTTTTACTACATTTGCTAATTTATTAATACCTCTTAGCATATCAGTGCGATTATCTTCGCCATAAACTATTCTTTTTGCCATTTTATTTTCCTTTTTCAATAAAATTCACAGTTAATCAACAATGTGTTCAAACACATTATATTTTTTGCAATTACACAATAACAGCCAAGATATCATCTTCTTTCATCATCAGGAATTCTTCGCCGTCTAATTTGATTTCTGTACCTGCATACTTACCAAATAACACTTTGTCGTTAACCTTTACATCTAGTGCTGTCACGGAACCATCTTCTCTCTTAATACCATTACCAACGGCAATAACTACACCTTCCTGAGGCTTTTCTTTAGCTGAATCAGGAATAATGATACCACTGGCAGTTTTAGTTTCTGCATCTTTCCGAGTAACAATCACTCTGTCATTTAACGGTCTTAAATTCATATTAAAATCCTTATTTAGAGTTTATTGTTTTTTTAAAAACAAAAATTTATAAAAAAGATCAATTACATAAAACCAACAATTGATCATGTTGTCCAATTACTATCAGCACTCAATTATCAAGAGTGCTAAATCATATTAAAAATAATAAACTGACTTTTTAATTAGATCAAGAAAAAATAAGCATTAATAATTTATTTTTATTTTTTTTTAATAATAAACAAATTATGTTATATTATATCAATATAATAAGTAATTAGCACTTTAAAAGTACGAGTGCTAAAACAAGTACTATTTTCAAAACAGAAGGAAGAGTTACCCCCTGAATTTTTAAAATCCAGGGATATTGAAGATTTTTTTGCAGATTAATTTTGTAGTATTATCAATAATATCAACAGAATATATTTTAGCACTCTGGTAACTTAAGTGCTAAAACGGCTATTCTTCGGAATCAATTTCTTCAGATTCGGTCCCAGTTTCAGACTCAGAACCGCCAATTTTATAGAAATCTCTCACTGCTTTTTCTATTGATTCCAGCACATCCGGCGTTTCGCTTAAAAATGCTTTAGCATTTTCACGCCCCTGGCCTAATCTTTCATCATTATAAGAGTACCAACTACCACTTTTTTTAACAATTCCTGAGTCAGCAGCCATATCCAACAATGATCCTATTTTAGAGATGCCTTCTCCAAACATTATATCAAATTCAATGGTTTTAAAAGGTGGTGCAATTTTATTTTTTACTATTTTTACCCGGGTACGATTCCCTAAAATTTGTTCTCCCTGTTTGATAGCATTGGTTCTCCTGATATCAATCCTGATCGAAGAATAAAATTTTAAGGCATTTCCGCCCGTGGTCGTTTCTGGATTTCCATACATGACACCAATTTTCATTCTCAATTGATTAATAAAGATTATCATGCAGTTCGATTTTGACAAGGTTCCGGTCAACTTTCTAAGTGCCTGTGACATCAATCTTGCCTGTAATCCGACATGGGAATCTCCCATTTCGCCATTTATTTCTGCTCTGGGTACCAATGCAGCCACAGAATCAATCACTATGATATCAATCCCACCACTTCTTACTAAAATATCAGTAATCTCCAAAGCCTGTTCACCAAAATCTGGTTGTGATATTAACAAATCATCTACATTGACGCCCAATTTTTTCGCATATTGTACATCCATGGCATGTTCAGCATCGATGAAGGCCGCAATACCTCCATTTCTTTGTACTTCAGATACGACATGCAAAGCTAATGTTGTCTTACCGGATGATTCCGGTCCAAAGATTTCTATAACCCTACCCATCGGAAATCCCCCTGTACCCAGGGCGATATCCAATCCCAAAATCCCTGAAGAAACGACGGGGATATCATGTATCGCTTTATCGTTCATCCGCATAATAGAGCCTTTACCGTATTGTCTGTCTATTTGTGACAGCGCAGAATCAATCGCTTTTGTTTTTTCAGCATCCCACATTTTTAATTCTCCATTTATTTAAACTTTATGTAACACCATCCTCTTAATCCACCATTTTCAGCAGCTATTTAATTCAACCACTAGTGCCAGTCACAACCGAGCCTTCAACATTTCGTCTGATCAGTTTGAATTAAGATTGTCGTTGGATATTCTAATATTCTCCTTATAATTAGTTCGTATACTTGATCAGATATAATAGAATTCTAAAATTGAATCAATCATTTTAAAAGTATTAAAATTTACAGTTTAAACGTATTTATTTGTCAAGATGGAAACTCCCTTGATAGTTCGCATATTGAGCTTTTCGAAATCAGTAAAGCTGTGAATTGAAAAAGAATCTTCAAACAAACCAAAATTTGTCAAATTCTCAAAAAGAGTATTTTCAATTTAAGGGCAAATTAACTATGATAAATTATTAGAATTTACCTTTTGGGTAAAACTATGGCATTAACTTTGTTTTTTTTGTTGCCAAAATGCTTTAACAAGATCCACATTTCACATAAAAAATTCTTTACGGCTTATAGGATTTTAATTAGCATGTGGCTTAATGTATTAAAGATAATCTTTTTTCAAAGATTCGAGATTTAATCCGAGTCTAGCAATTTCAAATTATAATTAATTCAATTGACAATTTTCAATTAATTCATGGTTGTTTGTCGGTTTTTTCAAGGAGTAGAAAATGAAAAAGGGATTTCCTTTTTTAATAATTGTACTGATGTGCCTATTATCCTCGCAGCTTTATGCTTCAGGAGGAGGAAATAGCGGTAACTTAGCCTTTCCACCCAGTTTAGAAAGTTATAATGATTCTCACTTGACCAACCTAAAGGATATTCTGCTAAATCGGATTGAGCATGACCCTTTAAATTTATTTGCCTCTTTGCTGTTTCTCTGTGCCATTTTACACACCTTCATGGCAGGTAAATTTACAACTATTGCTCACAATATTGCCAAAAAACATCATGAGAAAAATGCAAGTAATAGTAACAAAGGCAAATACACCGGAAATGTCGTTGAATCAGTCAGTTTTACGGCAGTATTATTCCACTTCTTAGGAGAAGTAGAGGCTGTTTTTGGGCTATGGATTGTGCCGCTATTTTGGTTAATCGCCTATTATCATGGAATCCATGCTTCAGTGGATTATATGAGTAGTGTCAATTATACTGAACCGATGTTTGTTGTCATTATTATGACACTAGCCGCAACCAGACCAATTATGCAACTGGCGGAAAAAATGCTTAAGTCAGTCGCTAAACTTGGAAAGGAGTCTAATGCTGCCTGGTGGTTTACAATCTTGACCATTGGTCCCATATTAGGTTCATTTATAACAGAACCAGCAGCCATGACGATTTCTGCCTTAATTCTGGCCAAGCAATTCTACATGAAGAAACCGAGTGTCAAATTCGCATATGCCACCATCGGCCTTTTATTCGTCAATATTTCAGTCGGTGGAACTTTATCTCACTTTGCTGCACCACCGGTTTTGATGGTCGCAGGTAAATGGGATTGGGATTTGATGTTTATGATGACTAATTTTGGTTGGAAAGCCTTTATTGGAATTATAATAGCTAATATCCTGTACTTTTTTATTTTTAGAGCAGAATTCAGCAATCTTTCCACTGTTGAGTCTAAAACTAATTCAGATGAACCGATCGATTGGGATATCAGAGAAAATCCAGTACCATTTCCCATTACTTCTGTTCATATAATATTCATGATCTGGACAGTTGCCACGGCTCATTATCCCGCATTATTTATAGGCGGTTTTTTATGCTTTTTAGGTTTTACACAATCAACAGCGCATCATCAAAACAAAATTGATCTGAAACCTGCTTTGTTAGTTGGTTTTTTCTTAGCAGGTCTAGTTACCCATGGTGGGCTGCAAAGCTGGTGGATTGCTCCTATTTTAGGAAGCTTAAGTGAGTTACCGCTAATGCTGGGAGCTACGATTTTAACAGCATTCAATGATAATGCTGCAATTACTTATCTCAGTACATTAGTCCCAAATCTTAGTGATTCTTTAAAATATGCAGTTGTTGCAGGCGCTGTCACCGGAGGTGGATTGACGGTTATAGCAAATGCTCCGAACCCTGCCGGACAGTCAATTTTACAGCGATTTTTCAAAAACGGTGTATCACCACTCGGTTTAGCACTGGCTGCTATCATTCCAACAATCATTATGGGTTGTGCCTTTATGCTCCTTTAAAGTTTATTCCCTGAATGTCTAGTCTATATAAAAAGCCTGGACATTAATCCATTTTTGCACGTAAATTCATGGCGGAATTTATTTTTTAATATTCCAGGTAGATTTGTATAATTTTAAAACATAAACGGTATCTTTTTAATACGTCTTTCTTATATCTCATCTAATTTTAAAAGAGGAAAACTGATGACTGACTTCAAAAGAACTAGTTCTAAATTATCATTATTTCTCATTCAAATCGGAATTCTGGTACTGCTAATAACCAACTGTACTGAAAAACAGGTTAATCCGGATTTATTGCAAGTGTTACCAGAAGATAAAGCCAGCAGTGAATTTCCGCCTTCTCCTGAAGAACTGATTCCCATGGTATATCAGGTACTAACCTTAGTTTCAGGCAAAGATGCAACAGTAACAGCTATGCGTGAAGAAGCATTAGTATCTTTTATCAAAACGGGATTTACAAAATACAGCCATGTTAAAAATATTAGCGAGTCTGAACTGAAAAATAAACTCGCAGATAAAGCTTTTCATGGTTTCCAACCGGATAATGTAGCAGAAGCCATCCAACTGGGTAAAGCATTGAAGTCCCGGTATGTGTCGCAGCTCGTGCTGGCAGTTTTGGAAAGTAAAATAGTAGAATCTGTGGATCGGTTTAAAGCTACTATTGATTTTAATGTATTTACAACAGATGCCGGTCAAAACCGCTTAAATGAAAAAATTGAATACAATTCTGCAGATTTAAAAAAAGCAGACAGCCAATTAAAAACCATTATTCAAACCCATTTCCCACTAATGGGATATATATTGGAAACCAAAGGTGGTCACCAGGTTGCTAAGATATCAATCGGTCGCAATGTTGGCGTTAAATTGGATCGAGAGTTTCTAATTAAAAGCCGGAAAGTCGAATCTACAATAATGGATGGCTTTATAAGAAAAACCACCACATTTTCTAAAATGTCAGTTGCTGTTGGAAAAATCATTAAAGTGATGGAAAATGAAAGTTGGATTTCTATTCCGAAGGCTGACAGAGACAAAATAAAATTAGGCCAGGTAGTTTTCAGCCAACCGGAAAAAGGAAAATGGTTTTAAATACGCCTCAAATCCCATAAACTCATAAACCACTTTTTTAGGTGGTTTATGATAAATTTATATTTTAAAATGGCACTATTCGAGTATCGTGTAGTTGATAAAAACGGGAAAAAAATAAAGGGCAAAATCGACGCCCCTAATCAAAAACAAGCTACTGCAAAATTACAAAGTCAGGAATTTTTTATCATTTCAATTACCGGTACTCGAAAATCTCCAAAATCTCTTTCCAGCCAGGCCAAATTATCAAATAGCCAAATACCCAAACCAATCATCACCAATTTTACGCGTCAGTTTTCAGTTTTGACAGGAACCGGAGTACCCTATGACCGAGCCTTTGAAATTTTGATTCAGGAATGCGAAAATGCCAAGTTTCAAAACATCCTTTCTGCGATGAAAGCACAAATCATGGAAGGGAGTTCTTTAGCTAATACATTACAGTACCACCCACAAATTTTTTCAAAGATGTACATTGCTATGGTTAGAGCTGGCGAAGCTGGTGGCACTTTATCGACTGTTTTAGAACGAACAGCTCAATCCAGAGAGGACAGCGAGGAACTAGCTAATAAAATTAAAGGTGCTTTAATTTACCCAATTATTTTGTTGGTTGTTGCGATCGGTATTGTTGCATTTATGGTGACATTTCTACTCCCGAAAATCTCTCCCATCTTTTTGCAGTTCAATGTTGCTTTGCCATTACCCACACGTATCGTCATGGCATTGAGTAACTTTATTACCTCAAATTGGTGGTTGCTCATTATTGCATTAATATTATGTGTATTTCTCTTTCGATACCTAATTTCAACCAATCGAGGAGAAAAAATAAAGGATATTTTTTTTCTACGGTTTCCAGTAGTCGGTAAAGCTATTAATCAGATCATCATCTTTCGGTTTACACGAACATTAGGAACAATGCTCACCAGTGGTGTTGAACTGAAACAATCACTCGCAATTATTAAAAATGTTTTAGGAAATCGTGTATTTGAAGATATTTTTGAAGAAGTGATTGTTAATATTACAAAAAAGGGGATGGACCTTTCCCAGGCCTTGAGAAAAACGGAGCTGTTTCCACCAAGTGTCACTCAAATGATACGTGTCGGTGAGGAGAGCAGCACACTAGAATCCATGTTAACCAAAATTTCAGATAGCCTGGAAAGGGACGTCAAACAAACAATTGAAAAATCAGTTGCCCTGCTGGAACCAATCACTATTCTTTGGATGGCTTGTGTGGTAGGTTTTATACTAATGGCCATCATGTTACCAATGTTTGAGATTAATCAAATGATTTAAGATTAATCATAGACACCAATTAAATCATATTTTTGAAGTCGGTTAACATCCCCAATTGCTGTCTTAGTGTTTTTATAGTCTTCCTGAAATTTCACAACCTCGGAAATTTTTTCGTTCAAAAGAATCACATTTTTTCGTTGTTCATTAAAAGGAATTTTGGTGTAAATAACAGCTTTTTTTGACATTTCTGACAGAGCAGTTAAGGCTTTCTTATAAGTCTCACTATCGGCTTCAGTATCGGTATTAAATTTCTTCCATTTCAATTTGAAAAAATCAATATCCAAATCTTTTAGAAATCTTAAGCCTGTTGAATGCCATTTTACAGATACTTTCTCATCCAAGACCATTTCAGGAACAACATCCAGTCCAATCAGAAAATCAGCTCTCAGGCGACGAATACGGGAAACAATATCCCAAAGCAGTTGTTTAATTTCACGGGTCCGCCACATCGCAACATTTATGTATTCATCTGTTGTTAAAACACCAATTTCTTCATCATTGACAACATTAACCGCTACAAACAGGTCATTAAAAATAATTTTCCGCCCGGTGGCAACCTGATAATTTCCTATGGCGGCTCTTGATAATCCATCTGTTATTTCATAAGTAAAATCGTCTTTAAATACAATCCCATCGACATCTGAAGCCAGCAATGAATTAATGATAGGATTTAGAAAGCCTTTGGCAGCCTTATTCAATAAATCTAATTTTCGATTAGGACGTGTTTCATTTTGAATAGCACTCCATTTTTCATCCATCAATAAAACTGAACTATGTCCAATCAGGGGATGATGTCTTAATGGTAATGATATTAAAATTTTTAACCGATTTTTATGGGCAATATTGACCAGTTTTTCCAGGATATCATCAATCAGCGGCCTGTTTTTCACATAAAAATAGTAACCTTGTTTTTTAAGATGATTGCTGAATAGAAAGATAGGTGTTTCTGTCGTTTGAACCAGATCCAGTTGAACCGAAGCAATCCCCTTTTCAGCCAGATCTTCAAAATACTGATTCAACTCACTCCAATCTTTGGCAGCGGGAAGTTCAATTTCAATCAAACTACCTCTCAAATTAACACTATCAAGTGTTTCAGAGTAAAAGAAATTGTTTAAGTATTCATTTAATAAAATTTTACGTCTGGATTGTGGGAAAGAGTCCAAAAAGAACTTGTACAGCGCCAAAAACTGATCCTGATCCCTTTTAGAATAAGCTGCTTCAACGCGTTTAAATAGCTTAGACTCAATCATGGACCCTGTATTTTGTTCTTCAAGGGCATCATTGGTTTGAGCTAATTTATATTCAGGTTCTTTTTCAAGATAACCGGAAGTTATTGTATTTGAGCTGTTGGTTTGACTTTTCCAATTCAAGTCGGCCTCAGTAATTTCAATCTTACGGTTGGACTCGGGTTGATTCGCTGAACTGGTTTTTCTGGGTGGCTGATTTATTGGAGTCGGCGAATTTTTCTTATTAGCGCAATCTGTGATGAAAGCTAACCCTGTTACCAATATAATAAATAAGTATAAATTTGTTCGTTTCATCTGATTAAAATTTTATTGTTATTCATTACCATTTTTATATCTCTTTGGCATTTTTATTGGCGATGAATTTTTGCAAATATAATCGATTTAATTCTGACATGTCATAAAACTGAACATGAACATCTATTTTATCCTCACTGACTTGATTCATTCTGATGATGTTACCATGAATTTCCTGTCTGATATTCGCTTCCTGCAATTTGAAGACAACTGTTGTCCCTACCACTGCTGTTTTCGGAAGCTCTTTAACAATAAATTTCATTCCCCCAATACTGATATCATCAACCAGACCAACACAAGATACATTAGAAGGTTCAACACCTCTGGTTTTTAAGCCCTCAGCCGTTGTTATAAAATAGAACTTTCTTTTAAATTGTAGTCGATATCTATCATCCTCACGTTTAGGTAACTTTTTAATTTTGTCAGTATGATCCAATACAATAGCATTTGCAGGAGTATTTATTTGGGAATTTAATTTACAAACAAATCGAAATTCACCATCACTTTTTCTAAAAATTCTAAATTCCAGCTTTTTAAATTTCGATAAATTGACTGCTTTTCCATTAACTGTTGGAGGTTTCACCCAAAAGTCTGATTCAGTTGAATTTAAAATTGTGCCGACATAAGAGTGGCTTTTCCCCTTATAATTAACCCCAACCCTTAGTTTTTGTCCAGGTTGCAGCATTTTTGTACTAATAAAAGGCACCCGACGATTATAAAATATATATCCCAGGTCTTCCCGAAGTCCTGACACCTGATTCAATATGGGATCAGAAGGAGCAATCCGAAATACTTTATTAACTGCTTTTTCAAAATTTTGATTGTCAGTAATCAGTCTTTCAGGAATGGTGTTAGCAGCATTAGCCAATGCAATAATCAGTTTACTGGCACTTTCAGAAATATCCATTTGTTGGTCAACATTAGCCTGGGATTTTTTCTTTAAATATCGTTTACCGGATTGACTCAACCTTCTATTTTGAATCCATTTATAAGTGACAACCAATAAAATAAAAACCAGGATAAATCCAACCAGGAAATAGATAGAGTTACCACTTGAAGAGTACGTATTTCCTATACTCATAAATGACGTATCTATTTTTGTACCTTGTGCGTATAGTGTTGGATATATTGAAAACCAGTCCATAGTCAATTTTTAATAAATGGGTTAATAGCTTTTTTGTCGTCATTTGATAAGCAAAATTGACACCATAGTCTATAGTTAAGTTAAATTACATGAAAATTGGTATTTTTGGTGGCAGTTTTAATCCGGCTCATATGGGTCATTTTAAAATCGCCAAATCAATTCTGTCTTCAAATAAAGTCGATAAACTGATAATTGTACCTAATTATACAAATCCCTTAAAGTCAAACTTACCGCTTTTACCGGATGATTTAAAATGGAATATACTAAAAGCCACCTTTGCTGAACTAAAAAATAGTACTATCTGTGATTATGAACGGTTAAAAAGCGCCCCCAGTTATACTGTCCATACTTTACAACACTTAAAATCACAATACCCTCTGGACCAATTTTTCTTAATTTTAGGAGAAGACACCTTACAATTATTCCCTAAATGGCATAAACCGAATGAAATCCTGAAGTTGGTAAAATTGCTGATAATTCCCAGACCAGGTCAACGATTTATTCACTCTAAAATAGAAATTGACGACAATTGCATTGAATGGCTTCACTTTAAGATTCCTGACATTTCAGCCAGCCTGATCAGAAAATCATCAATTGAAACCATTCAAATAAATAAATTGATGCATCCTTCGACATATTCAGATTGGGAGAATTACATTTTGGAAAAACCTTAATTTCCTTTTCAAAAAAAAATGAAAACTCTAGGATAATGAATAATTAATCATATTAAAGAAATTGAATAACAGCTGATAAGTAAGTATATATTCTCAAATTATACTATTCGGTAATTGGGGGACACGTAACAACTTGGTATTTAAATCTTTAAGTCTTTACTAAAAAATGTACATGTCCCCAAATTACCTGCTTTTCGTTCAGACACTAATTAATATTTTTAACCTTTATCACAAGCAAAAATTATATGGATACAGAACAGCTACTTAAAACAATCACCAGTGTCATCGAGGATCTCAAAGGATTGGAGGTATTAAGTATCAATGTTGAAAACAAGAATGCGTTTGCTGACTATATGGTATTATGTCATGGGACATCATCTGCACATGTCAAAGGGATTTCTGATAAAATTGGACTTACTTTAAAAAAGGAACATCTATTACCACTTGGTGTCGAAGGTTATAATGAAGGACAATGGGTGCTTATGGACTATGATGCTGTTATTGTTCATATTTTCACGGAAAGTATACGGGATGCCTATCAACTGGAAGACCTATATAAAACGACAGTCAATCGGGATGAACCGTGCGAAAAATCAGAATAATCTGTATTGGAAAAACACAAGAAAAGTTTATTAAAAGTGGATTAGATCTATATGATAAAAAAGTAAAACGCTATTGCAATCTGGAATGGATAATCATTAAAGCAGCTAACTACACCTCCGGGAATATTCAGCAATGGCAGGAACATGAAGCAGAAAAAATCGGTAAACTGATTCAATCCAGAAACATGACAATATTCTGTGATGAGAGCGGACACCAAATGTCTTCTATTAACATGGCTGATAAATTTACAAACTGGGCTAATAAAGGTTATTCTGGGTTTGACTTTTTTATCGGGGGGGCTTTCGGTTTCTCAGAAGAAATTAAAAAGAAAGCCAATTATTTATTGAGCCTTTCCCCGATGACACTAACCCATCAAATGATCAGATTACTTCTGGTCGAGCAAATCTATCGTTCCTTTACTATTATTCGTAAAGAGAAATATCATCATTAATTAAAATTAGATAAATCAAATGAATATTTTTTTAATTGTTAACCGGACGGATTCTCTGCAGAACGAAACAGAAAAAATCTAAGGATTATGTTTCCCCTCCAATAACAAATAATTTAACTTTTTAACAATTCAGCATGATTTACTGTACTGTTGACAAATGATAACAACATTTCCAGGGTAAATTTACTTTCTCCTGCTTCATTTTTAGGCAGTAAAGGCACACAATGCTTTTCAAAAACATAATTTCTGGCTTTCAGTCGTCCCGCTTCAAAAAAATAATATTCCACTTCAGTGGCAGAGATTTTTTTTTGTTTGGCTTCATCTTCAAAAAAAAATTTAAAGTCCTCAGGGGTTTTCATCGGTTTAGTCCATTTTTTTTCAATTGCGGTCGAAATAATTAGTGTCGTTGTCAATTTTCCCGCCAGAGTGATGAATTCATCCCAATGATCCTGTAACCAAGTTTCAGGAACATATTTTTTAATTTGATCTGCTATCATAGTTATTATTTTTTTTATTTTTTATTCATTGAGGTCTGATCAGAAATTTCTTGACTCAAAATAGCCTTAATAAATCCATCTAAATCACCATCCATAACAGCATTTACGTTGGACGTTTCTAAATTAGTTCGGTGATCTTTAACCAACTGATAAGGATGCATCACGTAACTTCTGACCTGACTCCCCCAGGCAATATCTTTTTTCTGACTATTCGCTTCATCCATATCTGCTTTTCGTCTTTTCTCTTCATGCCGAAATAATGCAGCTTTCAATACTTTCAAGGCAATAGCTTTGTTTTTATGCTGGGATCTTTCATTTTGACATTGTACAACAATGCCGGTTGGATTATGCGTAATCCGAATTGCTGAATCAGTTGTATTCACATGTTGCCCACCAGCTCCACTAGCTCTGAAGGTATCAATTCTCAAATCACTTTCATTAATCACTATATCAATATCATTTTCAATATCCGGATAAACAAAAACTGATGCAAATGAAGTATGCCTACGTTTGTTGGAATCAAAGGGTGAAATTCTAACCAGACGATGAACGCCAACTTCAGCTTTTAATTTCCCATAAGTATATTCACCTTCTATACTCATCGTCATGGATTTTATACCCGCTTCATCACCGGCTTGAAAATCCAATACAGACACTTTGTATTTATAACTCTCGGCCCACCTTTTGTACATCCTATATAACATTTCTGCCCAATCCATGGATTCAGTACCGCCTGCACCCGAATTAATCGTCAGTATGGCGTTGTTTTTGTCCTGCGGGCCCCCTAATAATCTATCAAGTTCCAATGATTGAATATTAACGTCATTGCAACTTAATAAGTCTACCACTTCCTTTTTGAGATCCTTATCATCCTCCACCTCTAACAATTCAATAGCTGATTCGGTATCATTCTGATGGCTTAAAATGGTTTCCCATTTTTCCAGCAGTGATTTGATCTCGGCAATTCGTTTTAACACAACTGTTCGATGATCATTATTTTCCTGCCAGAAACTGTCCTGTGCGGATTGAAATTCCAATTGATCTAATTCGTTTTTATTCTTCTCTAATTCAAAGATACCCCCTTAAAGCTTCAATCCTTTCTTCCAGTTCTTTGGCTTTACTCTTCATCTCTTCTGTAGTCATACGATTACCTTTCCAATACTATATAACGGTCTACATTCTTATTGACTGTAATGGTGTTAATTACTCTGATTCATGGTAAATATCAACTCAAACAGTGGTTTAATCTATACAATCCCATTTCACTCGGTTGGTTCAGTAAAATCTGTAGTTTTCAACTATTTTTTTTAACCAAAATCTTAAATTCACATTTATTTAATAAATGGTATATTTTTTATTTTAAATCACACTTAATAACATGATATTAGACAATAAACGAGTTAATTTATCAGAATAACTGTGGGAATAACAGTCTTTTTCAGGTAACTAGGTCTAACTTAAGACTTTTTTAGATAAGAAATAGCTTCAAAGTTAACTAACATAAATGATTTTTAACGGTATGCATTAAAAAATCAATAATCTATTGTAGAACTTAATAAAAAATATTAAAGTTTTTCCGTATTTCAATTATTGTTGTTAATTTAACTGTCGAGGTTTTCAAAATTTCTTATTTAGCACAATATGAAGGCAATCTAACCAGAGAAAGATCAGCTAACACTATCTAAAAACCTTTAAACAGATTTGATTGTTCTTATAATCATAGGCTCTGTTTTAAGACAAAGAACCGGAGTAGAGAAGAATTAAACTTAAAATGGGTTATAAATTAGTCCTTTTAAAACGAATCCTGTTAAGATTTTGTTACCTGGAGTGGAATTAGGTTTTTTTTGTATAATTTTGAGTCGGTGTGAGAATTTGATCATATCATTAATTTTATGGAGTGCTTTTATCTTTCAATTTGCAAAAGTTAAATCATGATTACAATTAAAAAAGGATTAGATCTTCCAATTAAGGGTAGTCCTAAACAAATTATATCCGAGGAAAAAACTGTTAAAACAGTTGCTTTACTGGGGTCTGATTACAACGGAATGAAACCAACCATGCTTGTTGCGGTTGGAGATACTGTTAAATTAGGACAGAAACTTTTTTTGGATAAGAAAAATCCAGGTGTTGTATTTACATCACCCGGTTCCGGAAAGGTTATCGAAATAAACAGAGGTGAAAGACGTGTTTTTTTATCACTTGTTGTTAAACTGGATGGAAATGCTGAAGAGACTTACCAGTCTTGGCCGGTAAATGAACTCAATCAAATCGATCGAAATAAAGTCCAGGAAGTTCTGATAGAATCAGGTGTTTGGACGTCAATTAAGACTAGACCATTTAGTAAATCACCGGTTCCGGATTCTACTCCCCATTCGATCTTTATCAATGCCATGGACACTAATCCATTAGCTGCTGATCCTTCAATCCTTATCAAGGAAAAAAATGATTTGTTCATCGCCGGAATTGATGTTTTATCCAGGTTAACAGACGGTAAGCTTTATTGTTGTACAGCACCTGATATAAATATAAAAAACCTGGAAAAGACAAAAGCGGAACAACAACAATTCAAAGGGTCTCACCCTGCTGGATTACCTGGTACGCATATTCATTTTCTGGATCCGGTTCATATTGAAAAAACTGTTTGGACGATTAATTATCAGGATGTTATTGCAATTGGACACCTGTTCACTTCTGGTAAAATTTTAGTAGATAGAGTAATTTCAATTGCCGGACCGGAAGCTAACAACCCAAGATTAATCAAAACCAGAATCGGTGCTAATGTGGATGAACTGATTCAAGGGGAAGCTTCAGATAAGAAGAACCGCGTTGTATCAGGTTCTTTGTTTAGCGGTCATAACGCTGATCAAGCTTTAGGTTATTTAGGCCGGTTTCATCATCAATTATGTATTTTGGAAGAAGGCTACAAACGAGAATTATTAGGATGGATGGGTCCTGGTCTGAATCAATTCTCAGTTAAAAACGTTTTTCTATCTGCTTTGAATCCTAAAAAGAAATTCTCTTTCACAACATCAACAGGCGGTAATAAAAGGGCAATGGTTCCAATCGGAATGTACGAAAAAGTAATGCCTTTGGATATTATCCCAACTTTCCTGTTAAGATCTTTAATTGTTGAAGATACTGATCAGGCTCAAGATTTGGGTTGTTTGGAATTGGAGGAAGAAGATCTTGGACTATGTACATTTGTTTGTCCGGGAAAATATGACTATGGAACTATTTTACGTAATAATCTGATTATAATTGAAAGAGAAGGGTAAATGAAATTTTTAAGAGATTTCTTTGATCGTCATGAGCACCATTTCTTGAGAAATGGTAAGCTTGAAAAATTTTACCCGGTGTATGAAATGTTTGACACATTTTTATATACACCCGGTCAAGTGACGAAAACAGCCTCCCATGTTAGGGATGGCATGGACTTAAAGCGAATGATGTCTATGGTAGTCGTTGGTTTATTACCTTGTATATTGATGGCGATGTATAACACCGGTTTACAAGCGAATATGACGATGGCCAGTATGGGCCTTACTTCAGCTACTACCTGGCAAGCTGGTTTATTAGATATTTTAGGTGTCGGTTATGCGCCAGAAAGTATCTTTGCCAATATTATGCATGGGGCCGTTTATTTTGTCCCGTTGCTAATTATTAGTTACTCGGTCGGTGGTGTCTGGGAAACGATATTTTCAGTTGTAAGAGGACACGAAATTAATGAAGGATTTCTGGTCACCGGGATGCTTTACCCCTTAATTCTACCACCAATGATTCCACTTTGGCAGGCAGCACTGGGAATTTCCTTTGGTGTTGTCATCGGTAA
>Ga0233437_1004344_pt1 | contig 16875 bp, 20 predicted proteins | sample SI_122_August201_FD_182714 | JGI IMG/M metagenome (GOLD analysis project Ga0233437, IMG submission 182714) | Seawater microbial communities from Saanich Inlet, British Columbia, Canada - SI_122_August2016_200_MG | ecosystem: Environmental > Aquatic > Marine > Inlet | place: Canada: British... | reverse complement strand
CCTAATTCACTATACAACCGCCCACGCTCAACTATATCCTCCCCACGTCTCCACGCAGCCGGGGCATCCTCAAATAGCTCTCCGAGCACAGTCTTTTCAACATTCGCAAGCGCCGGTATATCATCACGTACCGCTGCAAAATGCCGTCCGGTTTTGACAAAATTGGAAGTATTAGGAGCACCGTTCAATTCCCTACGGGTTCTGTTATAATCAGCTCGGTTTTTTGCAGCCGGGACATTTTCCCGGATAATCGTATCCGGTAGTCCGGTTTCCTTTTGGATACCGCTGATTTCGGCTTCCTGTTCAGGCGTGGACGTATCATTAACAATATTATAGGTGTCCTGAGTCAGCGAGGGCTGGAGCTCTTTTTTCCGTTGCTCTAAATATTGATCAAAAGATGACATTCTTATTCCTTCTCACGCATTTTTGCCTTGTAGGCCATGAGTATCTCCTCATCATTCACTGGCAAGCCATTGTCTTTTAATTGTTTTATGAGCCATTTTCTCATATCATCAGGAATATCAAGTTTATCTGCTTCCATGCCTTCAATCATCATGCGCTCTGCTTCTTTGTCCCCGTACCAGCTTTCATTATAAATAACCTTTTCAAGCAACCATGATCTATGCTCTGACAACTCTTTATCGGAAGGCATCCTACCCTTGTCGGCTTCGTATTCATCAACATATTGCTTCATTTCGCCCATGAGTAATTTGGCTTTTTTCTTCTGGGTTTTGCCTCCTGATGTGTCTTTCGGAAACAGCGTATCGGCTTGCTGTGCCATCTGCAACAAGAAACGATTTACACGTGCCCCGCCCTTTTGAGTAATCATTTTCTTTTGAAGTTTCATATCATCAGCAGATAAATACTGAAAATAATAGCGCTCTAATTCCTGTGCTGTGATTAGACCGGACACTATAAGATCGGACACTTCCCAGAGTTTATTTTCGTCTGATACCATCGGCGCTTTGACACCGGTGTTAGCTTGTCTCAGAAGCTTTGTGCGTGTCGCTGTCTCCATCGGTGTGGAGGCTATTTCAACAGCTATCTCTTGGCGTTTAGCTGCTGTGTTGGCTTGCTGAATCCGTGCCTGAAAGGTATCAATAATCATATTCTGCTGTTCTTTTTTGATACGCTTTTCATCAGAATGATCCGCTCTTACCTGATAGCGGGCTGCCTTTTCTATATCGGCATCGCCCTTCGCAAGATCACTTAATTTCTGCCTTTTATCATCCCAAGATGACTCCGGCATTGTAAGCCGAATTCGTTCAGAAATCTCAAACGCCCTATGGGACACTTCAGCATCCCGGACGCCTTTGGAAACTTCATCAAAGGATTTACCCAAAACACCTTTATAAGCGTTCATAAGCTTTCTTGCAGTGTCCGGGTCATCATTGGCAAGAGCGGTGCGGATTCGTGTGGTAGCCGTGTCTAAGTCAGCCTGTGCCATGATTGGAGTCAAGTCCCCAATATTTAAAGCTGCCAGCTCACTATTGAGTTGTTTCCTGAGATGCTCCACTACCCTATCATTCATGGCATTTTCACCTACTTTTTGGATATAGGTGGTAACACGGGATTCAGCGACATCCTGTCTATATTTTGCGTCCTCACTCAACGCATACTCACTGGCACGGTTTAAGCTACTCTGTCTTATCTGACCAGCAGAGCGCTTCCATAAAAAATTTAGTCGGGGATTATCCTTAAATCTCGTTTCCCTTTGCTGCATTTCTTTCGCATGGAAAGCGTCCCATTCTTGCAGCGCCTCACGTGCATCGTTCCTTTTAAACTGATTCTGATAATCCTGTTCATACCGGCGGGTGCTATCATAGTATTTGGTGGTTTCATCAAGAATATCAGCCGCTTGCTGGTCTTCTTGAAGTTTCTGCTGTTTCTTAAGATAGGATTCCGCCAGCGAGTCACCGGCCTTCAACAGCCCTTGTGTCATTGTTGAACCGGCGCTATTAGCCACATTAAGCGGAGTGGTTTGCTGCGGAGCATTGCCTATTTGCACAGATGCGGGGGCTACCCGGTGTTTATATGTTTGAATAGGGATGGGCATGATGTTCCTAAAACTTTATCAAATTAAATGGATCAAATGTATCTACTTTGGGGCCGGGCATCATATATGCTCCAAGCCCGCTCGCTCCGCCCATTAATCCGGCTGTCAACAAGGAAGTTCCTATGCTGCCAGCGGTTTTCTGTAAATATGAGGCGTTGTTATCGGCCACATCCCCTTCCCAGTTTAATATCTGGGATTCTCTTTGACCCTGCCAACCAATCAATTCTTTTTGGTATTCCAGTTCCCCTAAATCATCAGCGAACCGGTTATAATTGCCTTCCAAAAAACTAAGAGGAGATCCGCTTGTAATATCAACATTGCCGGATAGCAACATACTACGATTAAGCCCAGTGGCATGTTTATATTCCTGCGTAAGATTCCGCTTTTCTATATCTTTGGCTCGTTGCTCTATAACAGTCTTTTTTGCGACAAGATCGGCCTGCTGTCTTTTCGCTATAGCATTCTGACGCCCCACAGCAGCTTGATATTCGGCTTGCCTGCGTTGTCCTTCCATTTGGGAGAACGTGGAAACTGTGGTTGCAAGGGCGGAAAAAATTGCGAAAATAGTAAATGGATCCACTTTAGAGCGCCTCCCCTATTTCAGTATTATAGACTATAGAAGAAAGTGTCATGGGTGCTGCACCTGAAGCACGGACTAAGAAATTCCATTCATCAGTCCAGCCTGTGTCGACATGTACCCTTTCTCTTTGAGTGTCATTGGAGACATTTAAGTCATCTTGCAGTATGGATTCCAGAGAAGGAGCGTCCGCCCCGACCTGCACGTTGGCAGATTTGTAAAAAGAAAGATTAGCACTGGACACCTTATAAACCTTAGACAAGGTCGTGCCATTTTGAGTGGCCTCCACTTCCGGCCTTGTCGGAACTACATCAGACACGAACCCTAATCCGACATGGACTTTACTGGCCGCTGTATTCAAGCCAATTGAACCATCACTCGCTACGACCTTTTCCTGTTGTTCTTTGCCGTCTGCCCATATCTTGACTGTTTTACCTGCCAAATGTGGTGCAATCTCTGTTAAAACAGACGTTGGAGCACCATCATATGTAACCCCGCTATCCACAAAGAACGCATCGGATGCATCTTCAGATTCAATGAAATAGTTTTCCATGCGCTCTATAAAACGTTTTTCAGTACCGTTTATGTTCCGAATAATAGAAGCATAAACCCTATCGTAGTCATCCCCCGGAATGCAACACATACTTTCAATAAACCCGTCAGTCTCATGCTGATGAAATCCAATTACTTCATGGACTTTAAGATAGGTCATTGCAGCATAAGTGCCGTCTGTAAAATAAAGCCAGACCACGCCGTATGGATTCGATTGCACACACCAGCCCGCTACTTTTCTGCCATTGAAAATATGCTGGGAAAGGATTGAAAGCTCTATCATCTCATGTTTTTCGGATTGATAGGAATATGCTAATTCCCCAATTCCCATGCTGCCTTGTAGGATATATAAAAGCGAACCACCGATTATAACCGGTTGAACAGCAGCACCCCCAGCGCCACCCTGTTTTTGAAAATTAGGCATCCGATCACCTTCATCTATGCCTTTTAAAGTCCATACTCCATTGGTTGTAGCTAATAGAATATCTTGCTCCCCGGTAGCCCAAACAATTTCATTTGCCCGTGTAGTGGCCAGTGTAACTTCAACGGCTTCATCAGATACCGCAGAAGTTGATAAGCCTAAGCTCTCTAATGCCCCCGCTGCGGATAGCCACACGGTAAACGGATAGTTCAAAGAAGACGACCAGCCCAAACGCTGACTCCAAAAGAAAACCAATGCAGGATATTTCCCTGCTTCATTAAACGGATTATAATTACTGGGAGGAGTGTCGGTGGTGTCGGCTGCTATATTGTCATCTACAAAGCTTGTTGTTTCGCTCTTGCCGACATATCCCCATTCCCCGTACTTATCTTTATAAATATAATAAGCATCCGGTGTGCCGGCTCCGCCTTTAGTCCAGTTTAATGTGATATAGTTTCCTTGAGTCTGGCCTAAGATGTCTGTTTGAACAGACGCCATAGAACACGGGAGGCTTTCCACGCCGTCATTGACCTGAGTTACCACATATTTATATGTGGTTTTGCCAGTGCTGGATGTTCCAACGGTAGCAGTGAGTATTAAGCTTTGGGGAGGATCCCCTTTGGGTAAAAAGCCCAGATCTTCAAATCCCCAGTTGTTATCAGCAAAGCGCAGGAGCTTGTGCGGTTGATAGTTCCTATGCGCTGTATAAATAACATCGGCCGACTGTGCAAAATTCATATCCGGTAGATGTGCATGGGAAACAGGAAATTCACGGGTATAATCAGCACCATCTTTCTGCACACGTTCATCATCACTCCAAACGTGCATTTTCCAGTTACTGAACTCTATCACACGGGATTCCGTTTCAGAAAAGATAAAAGGGACAAGGCGCTCAGGCTGATTTATATTCTGATCAACGGCCTCATCAAGGAAACGCCACCCTGGGCGTCTTGTCGTGGGGCCTTGTGGCAGGCACACCATATTCTTTAAAACTTTACATCCGGTATGATACCGGGGATGGTCTATTCTGCTTAACATTAACGGGGAAATCTCCCCGCCGTTAAAGCTTCTATGTAAAAAAGCGGTCTGCATTATGCTAACCACCATTCTTGATTTTCCACAGCAGCGGGATAATCCCGTGCTGCCAAAATAGATGAACTCCGATTGGTATCCGGTTCCGTGATGTTATTTTCGACTGTATCAGCTAATTTTGCATCTTCAAGAGTCCGATAATATTCTTCCCATATTTTTGGAGGTAGCCTTGTTGAGAGCGCTTTTGAAATCTCAATAGCCAGCCTGTAAGCGCATGTATCAAGAAACAAAGGTGGCGCTCCATTGAGATAGGCAAGATCATAGGCCACATACCTCGCATAACACGGGCTTACATCGGTATAAAGTTTTTTCGTGTTGGCCAGCTCAAATTTACTGCCCCGATGTGTCAGGGATTTAATAGGTCTGACATCCACTACGGATATGACATTGCGAGGCAAATCATATGAATACTGGTATCCGAACGGGGCGGTGATGTTGGCACTGTGGCTCAATGCCCCCCAGGTCATTGCTGATCCCCAGGGGTGCAGGCCCAGGACTTCCTTAACGATCTCTACTACCGCAGATTGGCATCTCTTGGCAGGCTCGCTGTTTTCATCAAGCCCGCTGATTTCTTTAACGCCTATCTTTCGCAGTGCTTTATTGGAAATCTGTAATAAAACTTCATCATCCGGTTGTTGATCATCAATAGTACCTAATTCAACAGCAACAAGGCATATTGATGTATCCTCATTTGGATCGTCTATGCCGCTATAATAGATATAAGCTATGCCGTTTTCGATATAGAGGGATGGGTCTTGCGCTCCATATAGGTGATATGTTTCTGTTGGCTCAAATACCGCCGCTCCGCCAAACATGGGCGACCACGTGGTGAAGTCGGCACTGATGGCCATATATATCTTATTCTTAGAATCACCGGAATCCCATTTACCATAAACCATGTACCAGACACCGAAATATTGAAACAGCCCCATACTGCCACCTTCAAGAGACAACGATGTGGGTGTTGCGGTGGCCAGCCCTGACCATGTGGCTGATTGCCTTTTATAGACGTACCATGTGTCAACGACCTTCAAGGCATAGAATAAATGATAATTCGTTCCGTCATGCACGACAAACGGATCACCCATTGTGCCATTAGGAGCGGTTAACAATTCATAATCTGCACTCGTTTGGGAGTACGCATTATCAGTCCAGCCGATCTTATCACCATTGGCAGCGTCTCCCGTAGTAGTCTGGAACACCACCCTGGCAAAATTTTCTACCGGATCCCAAAAATACATACTGGAGCGTATATACCCTCCGAGCCAGCCAGAAATAAAACCGTATGGCTCCAAAACAGGATTATCACTATTAGTGATTTGCCAATGGCCAGTCAAAGAAGAAGCACGGGCTTCACCTAAAGACCATATAGGGATGGTGCCCGGATAAAGGTTCGGCGGACTTCCCATGCCAGACAATAGCATTCGATAACCGCTTCCTTCTTTAACAACAAAAGGGTCAGTTATTGCTTTCCACCGCCAGTGCCCCGGTTGATAGTCTGCATCATTAGAAGGTGCGGGTAAATCGTTCCGGTTCGATAAGACAACGCCATATTTGGTAACTGTTGACATGCTCTTTCTTCCTTATGCGTTAGAGACTACGCCGTTGTTGAATAATTCCGGAGCGCCTGACTCCAATTCAAACCCTATCCAACGATAACGGGCTGACAGTGAAAAGGGCTCGTCTAAATCAGATTCTATTTTAGACATCTTGGCAACCGTTGTGAGCGCTGCGGGCTTGTCTTTTACATTACTCACCCACACATTCACCGCACCGCCTATAATCTGAACTGTAGGCAGCAGGAAGTATTTCACACTATACGGCTGTTCATTATCCGCTATTTTGTAAACTGTCTCCAGTTCTAATTCTATTGACATAATAGGCTACCCCTCTGACTTTGGGACATCCGGGTTTTGGGGAATAAACTCTTCCCAACGGTCGTTGTCATCAAGAATGGTTTTCCCAGTCTTTGACACCGAAACGGAAACGACAACCGGCTTCTTAGGGTCTGGGGAAACCATTACCCCCCTCCATATGGTTGGCTTTATACACTTATATTGTTTGTCCATATTTATACCCCCAAGTATTCAAGGAACACGTCTATTGTTCCGGTAGCACCAGTATCATCGGTAGTAATACTGGCCTTGACCCACTTGCCGATATTCTCAGGCAGTACCAATGAGGCAATTCTATCCCCAATTGCATAAATAGTTTGAGCGGGAGGAGTAGTAGCACTCATAGTTACGACCATAGACGGGTTGGCTGTTGGCGCTGCAAATGAACCAGCTTCTGTATCGCATTCTGTTAACGTGATAGTGATTTTTTTAGCGGCAGTAATTTTTGTCTCAGTCTTTGTAACAACAGTAACAGCCAGACGATTTGGTATACCACCAACACGGACTGCGGTAGGAGCGTCTGTCTTGGCATTAGCCGGAATTGTCATACCGGCTTTAAACATCTGATTTTCAAAAATCAATTTATGATTAAACATTAGCTTATCCTTTCTTAGCTTATAACGGATTCTGTACCGTCATCTATATTGTAGCTGGTTATAACCGGGACTCCATTCCAGTAATCAATAATCCGATTGTAATCCTTATCCTGAAGACCCATCTGTAAAGCGGATTCTTTAAAAGGTGCGAGCGCCATGGTTTTTGCCCTCGGATGGCAGAAAATCATCGTGTTCTTTTCTGAACCACGTACCTTTGCAATAGCATCATCAAGTTGCATTTTTGTAGGCAATGAACTCTCTTGTATATTAGAAATCAACGCAACTGTTTTATTTGACAGATTCTGCCATCCAAAACGCCCTTTCAGTCTTACACCATAACCCAAAACACCCGGCAAGCTTCTGAGATGGTACAATGCCCCGTTATTAATAGACTCACGTGTCAATAACGCTCCCTGTTTAAAGCCTGTGGGATCAAACAATCCCATGTTGACACCGGCCTTAAACCTGACCACCATAATAGAATAAACCTTGCCAGTCGCAGCGCCTGCATTAAGCACATTGTCATCTTTTATAGCTTTGGCCATCCAGTTATCGTAGTACAACTTTCTCTCGGTTTGAACCCCTGCATTGTTCAGAAGCAACGGCATTTTCCGACCAAAATAAGCGGCTGGATCTCCAAACTGATCTGCGGTATCCTCTGGGACTTCCATATACCCTCCAAGTACTTGGAGGTCGGTTTTGAGAAGCTCTGAGCTGATGTTCATAGCAGACAGGGGGGCGTTTGCATTAACGAACCCCGGGCCGTCAACATCTACCACTTTTTCAGCCATATTCCATAAATTATGACTGGCTGATTCCCATTTGACTCTTTCCACAATAGGCGCTTCTTCAGTCAGATCATCAACCATCTGAGTTTGTTTTTTTGCATATTTATTCGCTATCTCTTTTAAATCATATGTGGCCACAATATAACTCCTTAATTCTTCTTAAACATTCCTTTAAAGCCCTCTTCGTAGCTCATGGGCTTGTCATCACCCGCTCCGCCGGGCGAACCTATTCCAAGCGAGTCCTCGCCTATCATCGTTCCGATGGTGTGCATTAGCTCAATAAACATTGGATCATTGACAATCGGATTGCCGTTCAATGCCGTTGCAAGCCTACCATCCATCTTTTTGTCCAGTGCCTGAACAGCCAGCAGGCTTTGATCTTTGTTTTTGTCGTAGTCCTTTCCCCATTGAGCTTTAAGCGCTGTCGTACCGGCTTCGATAGCCGCCTCGTTCTGTTTTGCGACCAGTTCCTGCTGATACTTGATCAAGCCTTCAGCCTGTTTCGGAGTGATGTCGCTTTCCATGCAATGAGATGTGAATCCGCTCAATGTCTCTTTTAGGGTCGCTTTCGCAGTGTCATCTAATTGGGCATCTGCAAAGATACCGTCCAGTTTAAAATCATCAGCGGACTTTGCATGGGTGTGTTTTGTTCCCTGTTCAATAGCGCCCAGGGCATCGTCAATGGAAGCAAAGCCTTTGAGCTTTTCGTGTGAAGCTTCCGGTAATGAGCCGTACCATTCTTGGCTTTCCTGCGTATTATTGCTATCACCGGTATCGCCTGTAGTTTCATTCCCTGCACCGGTCTGGTCAGTGTTCTCGTCTGCCATATCATTCCCCTTTGTTAGTTTGTAAGATTAAATCCATATTCCGCCGCCTGCGCATCATGCGTTGTATATCATCATGCACGTCCCCTGCTGTTATAGCGAGGTCATCAAGCAGCCCTTGCCCAAAATCCTTTAAAACGACTGACATCACCATCTGGGCGTTGTCAGGACTCCATGCGGTGTCAAAAGTGCCAGCCCGTTCTAATATCTCACAGACCACACGAGCGCCTTCCGGTGTTTTCGCTACAACTAACAAGTCAGATAGGTAGCTGATATACGCTTCTTCCGCCTCTTGCCTTTGCTTCTGGTCAATCTCAATAATATCTTCCATTATGCCTGACTCCTCATAAGTTCGCCTGCAATTGTCTTGTCAGTGCCCACGCTGCCAAGCCTTGCGGCCTGTTCAGCCTGCATCTGTTCAGCTTGCATTTTTGCAGCTTGCTCCTCTTTTTGTTTTTCTTCTGCAATAATTTCTTCGTATTCATCGTCTGACCTGATGATTCTTGCCGGAGCACCCACGCCTATTGCTATTTCGTCAACGACTTGTGGTATATTGAGCTTATGTAATACCGTAGGCGGCATTTGTGCCGTTACCTGCATTTCTGCAAGAGCTTTTACATCAGCCACTACTACCCTCGCCGCCTCAGCTCCTACCTGCCTCAAGGATTTCGCAACCGTTGACATGTATTCAATTTCCATACCCCCAGCGTCCAATAATGCTGGTGGTGGTTCAGGGAAAAGTCCGGCACGGTCAAGAATGTTATGAGTATGCAAGAACATCTTATCCAGCACGTTAGGTTCATAAATGGAAACAACCGGCGCTATTTGCTGCAATCGTTCCCTTTTTCGTTCCATGTATTCCGTTGCGGTCATATCTTTGGGACGCATTTCTTGTGGTAGGTCATAAAACAAATCAGCTTTGGCAACAGCCGCTATGCGTTCCATCATCACTTGGATATCTTGTGAAGCATACTGGTAGCCCTGATATGGAATTTCATACAGTGCCCTTACGCCCTTAGACTCCACTTCAGACACTGCGGTTTCACCACCGGGTTGCACCTGTAACTTATATTTAAACTTAGACGGCTTGATTGTAGGAGGATTGACAAGCTTACCCAATGCAATCAGCTTCAAGCGCTCCGTCTCATTCATTTGCAGGGTCATTCGCAGTAGCTGGTGTCCTGACCCCATTCCATAAGCAGATGCACCCACTCTTGAAAAGGGAGCGTGATAATATGGCATTTCGTGATAGCCTGATTCTGACAACACGTCCTTGACTTTATCTTGACCGTCCGGGAAGTCTTCATAAAGAAAAGACTCATAAGGCATATTCAAGTTGTCAATCTTGCGATCATCATAGTTCGCACGTGGCCTGACGACATGCACAATATCAACTTGTGCATAAGGGTTGTGGTCTAATAGGTATTTGGTCTTCTCGCTTAACTTGTCAACTCCGAATTTCTTTTTGAGTTGCATAGCTGACCAACGTAACCGCCTGACCACAGTATCTAAATTATCTTCAGAGTCCAGAGCAACGCAAAATGTTCCGAAGGTGCAGCATTCAAAGTGAGACAGCGTGGTCATATTGCTATCTTGGAATAACAACAGATCACCAAAGCCGAATAGCTCTAAATTACACAGGTAGATAGCCTGATAAAATCCTCCCTTTTGCAAGACCATATCAATGCGTTTCATTCGGTAGTCCAGATGTTCCCTGACTCCGAGAGATTCCATCACTTTATCATCTTGTACTCTCAAGCTTTTCCAAGGCAAACCTTCAGGTGTCATGCCAACTGTCATACCACCCGCTGCACGTTCTAATGACAGGGTAGCCGCCGGGTTGATATTCTTTTTGCCACGTTGAAGAATAGTCTTTTTATCTTCGCCTTCATCTGGCCAGAACCCACGATAGGGGAGAAGATATTCAGAAATCTTCTTAGCGTCCTCATCCTCATTGGTCTGGCGTTCGCCTTCAAGGTATTCGACCAGTGCTCTTATTTCTTTTAGTTTTTCAGCAGACATAATTATTTTTAGAAACCTAACGTTTGAAGCCAACCACCCAGTGGATTGGATAATATAGTGCCACGCAGTCCCTGCTTATTTTGTAGCCTCTTTTGCCCTGTTGACGTGGCTCTCTTTGATCCTGCCTTCCGTTCCTCTTCAGGTGTGAATGGCATTTTTGCCGCTGCTGGCGCTGGGGGTATTGATGGTGTGCTTTTTCCACCCATATTAGTTCTCCTTGAAATTGAATGTTGATATAATACCGGTGTGATACTGTTTATCTTTAGCTATAAAACACGCTCCCGGCAGCTCTCCAATTACTTGGAAACCGGCCTCCTGTAGAAATCCCACTACATGCTTGAACGGTGCAGGAGTCAAGCCATATAAGCTCTGCACAATATCATTATCCTTAAGCCATTTCAGTGAAAGCTTGGCACACAAGACAGCTTCATCGTGGGTCATGTCCCAAGTACAGAAATGCACCTGAGCCGCCTTTCCTTGAAAGCCATTGAGCCAGAAGAAGCCTACCGCTCCTCTGTCAGTTAATTCTAATTGTACCAGCCAGCAGTGCAATGGAATCTTCGTATTTTTAACAAACGATAGCCATTCATCAGCCGTTAAAATGCCGTCATCATAAAATAGCCATTCAGTGCGCTTGTGATATTCTGCACTATCAAACAGCGCCTTGATTTGTTCATCGGTCAAGTTTTTCGCATGTGTCCATATCAATTCTTTAGAAGGATAAGGGATCATAATCCACTCCATTGCTTACATTGTAATCACCATCCACGTTTGGATAGCCGCCCCTGAGTTCCACATACTCGTCAGGGTCTGGAAACGTGGCTTGCAGTTTCGGGTCAAGAACTCTGGCCATACAATCCAGCATGTCATCATGCTGGCATACCGGGAAAGCGAGAAACTCTTCGTCCTCCCATTCTTTTATGATGTTGCGAAAGCTCTCCGCAGTATCTCTGATTGTCAACACGCCGGGCGTGTAGAAACGAAAGTTTTCAAATATCGGTATAAGCATACGGATACGGTCGTTCTTTGGCATCTTGCCACCCAGTGCCACAATAGAAAAATGGAAGTTCTGTTCATCCTGAACATATTCAATATGTTCAATGTCCGCTTGCATTCCGTATTCTTCATAACCCACTATAATCGGCTTGTATTGCCTGACAAAGGCAAATAGCTTCTGAGTCCGCTGTGTTAAGTTCAGCCTATCACGTAAGCCGTCAATCAGGTAGTATCTGTTATCCGGCGCCAGACCAATCACCCACATGACAGTATAGTCATTGCCAGTGTTTTTGATTTTCCTTGCACTGGCAGGGTCAACTAAAAGATAGATATTCATCTTGTCGTAGAACTCGTGCTTAGGCGTCCACGCCCTAATCCATTCTTTTAAAAAGCCTTGAGCTTCATCGGCTCTTGGATTCTGCAACATCTGACATGCGAAAATGTAGGGACCTTGATCACGTCTCTTGTCGGCCAAAATACGTTGACTCATAAATACCGCTCGCCCGTCCGGAGTTCCGTCTTCAGTGGCTGGATAAATGCGTTCTTTCGCCGTTTTAGCCTTTAACAAAGCGCCCCAAGCATCATTCAGATGATACCGTGTACCGATCATTCGCCTTCTATAATTGGTTTTTTGTGAACCGAGTGAAAACGACAGCCTCACTGCATCATATGCTTTACTGAGCTGGTCATGGTTAGTAACTGACTTTTCAGTTACAACATCGTCATAAACTAAAACCTTAAAGTGCTTGCCTGTTGGCATACCACCGATCAACCCCCACGCCTCAATAGTTTCTTCTCTGCTATTTGACTGGCGCTTAACTCTTATGCCCTTATCAAGGCCCCAGCATGGCGACTCTTTATCGGGCTTTGTATATAAAATATCAGGGTATAACTCTTGCAAAGGAGTATTGTTTTCAAATTCTTCTTTAATCTGCTTTAAGAAATCTTGTGCCAACTCACGCTTGACGCTGAATATTCCGAATGTCAACTCAGGATCATTCAGAATGTCCTGAATGGTTAATGCAAACGTAATGATTGTCGACTTATAATGCTCACGTGCCCATAAATCCAGCATCCCATCAGGTTCGGCTTGTACTTCCCTGCATCGCTCATAAAGCCAGTCGTTGTCAACATCCGGGCGGTTTAACAAATTGGTTAGCAGGAAAAACAAATCTTGTCTGCCAAGTGCTCTTAAAAGCTCTGCTAAAGCTACTATTGATTGTCTTTTGGCATCAGCAATTAAATCATTGTATTCTTCATTCTGCTGTTCTCTTGTTAGCATTCATTATCCGCTCTTGGATTTGATTCACCCTGTCTAACAACTCCTGTGATGCTCCGACCGTAGTCTCATTTTTATTCTTATTATCTGTTTCAATCTTTTCTTTGTAACCATGCGTAGTCAGTAAGCGACCAATAATAATATTATTCAACCATTCCCCTGTAAGCCCTTTATTGATGGTTAATGACGCTTGTAAATTTCGTAAAGTGTCCATAGCGTAACAAAACTCTTTCTTATCCTCTTCTTTTTCCCATTCGTAAAGAGTCTTCTTACTAACACCTACAAGCAAAGCAAATTCTTCAACAGTAGGGATAACACTACGTGCTTCAAAACCGCCGTTAATATAGTCCCATGCGGTTTCTAAAACCGTCTCATTATACTTCGTAGGCCGTCCGCCCCGATTGCCTAAAGCATATTTATTTCCTATTGGTGCTCCCATAATAAACCCCCAATATAGCAATGCTCTGCATCTGTCAAGGCAAAAAGTTATTTTCCCGAAAAAACCTCTTGACATCTCTGTCGGCCTTGTGGTACTTTGCATACAACTTGGACAACAACTACAAAAACGACACAAAACATTAATTAGGAGAGATACAATGACAAAACAATTTGAAATCAACAAAATTTACACGACTTTCTTGGCCACTAACTTTGATACTAAGCTATCATATAGAATCACAAGACGCACCGCCAAATCGGTCTGGATTCGGGATTTGCAATGCCCCAAAGAACCAATCAGACGGAGAGCGGTGAAAGTCCATGAAGGCATAGAAACAATTTTCCCGGAAGGCAGATATAGCATGGCCCCGATATTATCGGCTGAATAATAAACCACGCCCTCGAAAGAGGGCAAAACCAAAGGAACGGACAATGAACAGCCCGCAAATCAGAATAGAACCCGCAACATACAAAAAACTGAAGTTCTTGAAAGTAGCACTGGAACACGATGCGGTCAGTAAAACGATTCAATTTTTGCTGGATGAATATCAACAATCCGAAGAGAAAAAAGGCAATGAGCCGATACAATAAAATATCAGCCCTGAGAAGGCTGGGCAATAAAAATGCAATAGCAGATAAAATCATTGAGTATTTTCCAGATGACTTTGACTGCCTTATCAGTCTCTTTTATGGAACTGGCAGCCTTGAGAACCGCTTCTTGGGAAAAATAAAGTACATCATAGCAAATAACTTAGACGACAACGTCTATAATTTCTACTTGATGCTCACGACCCGCTTTGATGAACTGTATGAGGCCTTGGAATTACTTCCTTACCATGAAAGCGCCTTTAAAGCTTTCAGGGAGAGTATTCCTGATGATCCTGTGCAAAAGGCTGTGCGGTTTTTAGTGCTTAGTAATTGGAGTTTATATGGTACGGGGCAAGTAATGCGGTTTGGATTAGAACGTCACAAAAACACTCTTTTGCAACTTCTATGCTCTCAGTTCAAGATATTATCTCGCAATGCAGTTACAACTACCCAATTTATGAACTGTGATTTTAGAAAAGTTATTGCAAAAATAAACAGAAGGCAGGATAGAGACGTGCCCAAATGCCTTGTGTATGCCGATCCCCCATACTACGAAACAAAGCACACCTATAACACCCCAAAATGGACAAAACAGGATGTAGATGACCTATTCCAGATATTATGTAATTCTGGTATGCGGTTCGCAATGAGCGAATTTAACCATCCGTACATCCTGCAGAAAGCAGAGGAGTATGGATTAAACGTGATTCATATCGGAGAACGCCAAGCATTAAAGAAAAGGGCTACGGAAATTTTGATCACGAACTATGCAGCGCAAGATGATAATAAGCAGCTTGATTTATTTAAAACATAAAGGAAGCCATGAAAGCAAAAGCAGGCTACAAAAGAGACAAACCGAAGTCTAATATCGGGCGGTGGCTCAAACGGTATTTCCGAAAGCGCACCGCTCGAAGGCGGGACAAAAAACAAAGGAGATAAGAGTATATGGAAAAAAATAAAGCACATTACGAAAAAAATGGAATGTTTGTATTAAGCACATTAGACAATCAAAAGGGCGTTTTAATTGGGGGCTTAAGGCCTGGCTCTATTAATATAGAATTTCGCCACCATCCGACCGGTACAATAATGGAACTTGATATTGTCCATTCCACACAACAGGAAAGGGATTATTTCTTTCAAACACTGGATCGGTTTGTGGGGAAAAACGAGCCGCCCGCTTTCACACCCGTTAGCGAGTTTACTAACGAAGAATTATTAGAGATGATTCCAAAGCCGATAATTATAATCTTAACTCCGGATGTACAAGATATAAAAATCAGAGGATTCTCTTATCTTGTGGAAACCGAACAAAGAACTTTAATAGCAAGGGTAAAAGAATATAAACAACAGTATATAGAAGCTTTGAAGGAACGGGATGGCAATCTGGTAGGATATGACGGCAATATAAACAAGCTGCATGAACTCATTAAATATTTAACGAACGCTAAAAAACCGGCACATTGTTCAGAGCTAATGCGTGATTGTAATATCTCATCTTCAGCGCTCAGTAAGGCGTGTAAATTTCTTATTGAAAAACACAGAATATTCAGAGCTGCGAAAGGGACTTATGCCGTGATTCCTGAAAATAATTAAGGGATGAACTTGTAAGGATTTCTTAACAGTTCAACCTGACAAAACCCAGTGGGGTATTTTTACCCCACACTTTTTGAGCTTTGGTAAAAGGGGCTTGACATGGGTGTTTTTATGCCATATATGTACCACTAACACTAACCCAAAACACAAGAGGAGACATGAATTTAAAACAAGAACGTAAAAAACGAGGCTTATCCCAAATTGACTTAGCACAACGCTTAGGTGTGCATATCAACACCTATATCAACTGGGAGCGTGGGGTCTCTAAACCTAATAATGAGAACAAGGCAAAGCTATATCAAGCCTTGAACATCCTAAAACCAAGAGAGCCACATAATGAAAAACAGTTTTGTTCTCTACCATGATCAATACGAGGCTATTCGTGATCTGACTCTCGAACAAAAAGGGCAGCTATTAGATGCTATTTTTTTGTATCATAGAGACGGTGTCCTTCCAGAACATGACCCAATGATTAAAATGGCCTTTCGTTTTTTTAAAATCGTTTTCGACCGGGACAAAGAAAAATGGGAGGCAGGAGCAAAACGCAGAAGAGAAAACGGGAAAAAAGGAGGACGACCTAAAACCAAGAAAAACCTAACTAAACCTAAAGAACCTAATAGGTTTAATAATAACCTAACCAAACCTACAAAACCTGTAAGTGTAAGTGTAAGTGTAAGTGACAGTGTAAGTGACAGTGTAAGTGAAACCCCTCCCCCCTACCCCCCACCAGAAGAAAATATGTTTTCTCAAGAGATAACGGACTTTTTTGAAAACCATAGGAGAGAGATTAAAGAACTTTTTGAAGAGAAAACAGGGATAGACTCCTATAAAGTTCAAACTGAGTCTTTAGAGGCTTTACATGAACTCACCACACAGCACGGGGTAAAGCTGAAGGACTTGGATAAGATGCTCAAATGGGGACTACAAGATGAGTTTTGGAAGAAACACCTTGTAAACCTTGGCAATCTTTCCAAAGTGAAAAACAATGGGCGGTTCGGATATTATAACCTTCAGGAAAAATACGAAGGCAGAGAGAAAACGATCGAAGAACAAACCAGCCGTGAATCGTATTATCAGTATTTTTGTGAAAAAAAGGCGGAGTTTGAAGCTCTGCCGGCAGAAAGGCAGGAGTATATGCGAAAATATCACGGAACAGAC
>Ga0233437_1004342_pt1 | contig 16881 bp, 12 predicted proteins | sample SI_122_August201_FD_182714 | JGI IMG/M metagenome (GOLD analysis project Ga0233437, IMG submission 182714) | Seawater microbial communities from Saanich Inlet, British Columbia, Canada - SI_122_August2016_200_MG | ecosystem: Environmental > Aquatic > Marine > Inlet | place: Canada: British... | reverse complement strand
TAGTGCCAAAAAACTTGATTATGAGTTACTTGAATATTCAGACTTTATAGTTGATGAAGATAGAATTTCAGAATTATTCAGACAAGAAACTGATTTTACTGTAGTTAATAGAGGTAATGTCCCTAAATCTGATTCATTTAGAGTAAAAACAACGTTATTTGAAAGATTATTTACTGACGTCAACCCTAAACCAGATTCTGTTGATTTAAAAAATCAAGTTATGATTTGGAATCTTGAACTTAATCCATTAGATGAATTTGAAATAGAGGTTACAAAAAATTATAGACCCACTATTTATATCCTTTTGATTTCAATTATTGTCTTAATGATGTATTTCATTTATAGAAGCCCAATTACAATAAATAAAGAAACTATTGTTGTAGATGCGTCATCTGAAGGAATTACAGAATTAAAAGTTTTATTACATTTAAGAAATAGAAGTCCAGACTTAATTGAAAATGTGACCGTAACAGATTTGATTCCATCTATTGCAACATTTAAAAAAACAACATTGATTGGTACAATAAAACCAAGTAAAGTTTTACAACATCAAAAGAAAGGTACAATTGTAAAATGGGACTTTGATGCAGTCGAACCATTTGAAGAAAGAATCATAAGTTACAGAATACACACAAAAATAACTATTGTTGGTGGTCTGACACTTCCTTTCAGTAAGATTAAATTTTTAACAAAAAAAGGAACTGAAAAAATTTACAAATCCAACAAAAGCAAAGTTTCACTTGGTCTTTGATGAAAAAAATACATTTAATTTTTTTATTAGCTTTATTTTTTAGATTGATTTTTTAGACACATCATATTTTTTTTGGGATGAATCAATTTATTTAGCTCACGGAAAATTATTCTCAGGAATTAATATTGGTTATTCTGAAACATTCCTAAGACCTCCTTTGGTTTCATTAATAATTTCAATATTTGCAAAATTTGCATACTATGAAATTTTTTCTAAAACATTTCTAGTATTACTTAATTCTTTAATTGTATATCCTATTTTTTTTCTAGCAAATCTCATTGATAAAAAAATTAGTTATGTCTCATCATTACTTGTTACGTTATTACCAATTAGTATCATAAATAGCAGATTTGTAATGACTGATCACTTGGGTTTGTTATTTAGTATATCAGCAATCACATTATTTTTTTATGCTTTAAAAAATAAAAAAGACATTTTATTTTATATTGGTAGTTTTATATTTGGGTTATCCATACTTACAAAATTTACAAGTTTAATTGTATTAATCTTGTTAGTTCCGTTTAGCATTTATTTACTTAAAAAACCTAAAGCTTTTACAATCTGTGCAACTATACTCTTACTAACTTTGGCACCATTTTTAGTTTTTAGTTTTCAACAGTTTGGTAATCCATTGTCTGTATTTAATAAAGCATTTCATGTAGTTCAATCACATGACCCTATAAATATTGGTTTTTTCTTTTCACAATTCATTGATATGTTTGGAATTCTCTTATCAATTTTCTTTTTATATGGAATCTACAAACTATTTAAAAATAATAAGATTAAGAATTTTATTAATAAGAATGATAAAGTTAATAAAATTAACAATTTTATACACAAATCATTTTTATTTCAAACATTAATTGTTATTTTATATTCATTTTTTATCTTATTTAGAGGCGTTGCAAAACCACCCGGTATGGAATGGGAAGTTCAAAGAATCATATTGATACTAATCCCATATGTTATAATTTTATCTTGTTATGGTATTTTTAGAATATCAGAATCAACAAAAAAAAATTATACCGTACCAATATTAGTATTATCAATATTATTACTCATCTCAACAAATTATTCGAGAATTTATTCACCTGCAATTGAATTTGAAGATGGGCTTAGATATGTAACAAAAGACATGGGAGTCTTTATTAAAAATTCAAAAATTAGTGAATTCTCATGTTTTGGAAACTGCCCACCTATTGCATATTACTCAAATAAACAAATGAATCATTATTATTCAGATAGTTCATTAATAGATTCTCAACCTGAATACCTCGTGACGTTTAAAGAAATTGAAGATTATATTCTTATGACTAAAATCTGTCATAATAGTTGGTGTTCATATCTATATGCAACAAAGTAACCAAAAAAAGTATAAGATTTAAATAAACCCACCACACTCTTATTTCTTAATGACAACTTTAACATATAATAATTTTACATTTCAAGATAAGAATGATAAAGTTAGAGTACTATTCCTTAAAATATATTATTTTTATCTTAATAAAAATGAACTTAAAAAATTAGGACTAACTTTGGTACAAAGACATTCATTAGAATTCTCCTCTGACAAAAAAGAAGGAAATATTAAACAAAAATTTGAGTTTTTATTGTCAAAAGGTTTTGATAATATGGTTAGTACAATTAATAATAAACCTGCACTCTACATTCATAAAAATTCAGGAATCCCATTATTGGGTTCAGGCGACTTTGGTATAATTGATAGAGGTACTAACACAATAGAAGTTAAACCAATCACAACCTGCAATATAGATTGTATTTTTTGTTCAGTTGATCATGATAAACGAAACTCAGACATAATAGTTGAAGCTGATTATTTGGTTGAAGAATTAAATAAAGTAATTGAATTAAAAGAAAACAAAGTAAATATTCATATTGGAAGTCAAGGAGATCCATCATTATACGGCGATCTTGTAAGATTAGTTAGATTAATAAGACAAAATAAACAAGTAAATGCTATTTCAATGGTAACAAATGGCTTATTAATTACTCCAACCATTGCAAAGGAACTAATTAATGCAGGTATGACTCATTTTCACGTATCCCTTCATTCACTTGATGAAGAAAAAGCAGATGAACTAGCAAACACAAAATATCCTGTTAAAAAAATAGTGAAATTATGCAAATATTTGGTAAAACATTCACATTTGTTAATTGTACCTGTTTGGGTGCATAGTATTAATGATAAAGACATAATTGATGTAATAAAATTCTCAAAAGAAATTGGTGCTGATATTGGAATTCAAAATTTTTTAGAATATAAATTTGGAAAACATCCTGCAAATCCAGTTCCCATGAAAGTTTTTTTTGCAAAGTTAAAAGAGTTAGAAGACAAACTTGACATTAATCTTACAACATTAACTTCTGAATTAGAATTTAAAGTTGACACTAAACTCAGTAAGCCATTTAGGAAAACTGATATTGTGAAAGTAGAAGTTAAAGCAAAATCAAGAATGAGAAATTCTTATATTTGTGTTGCTAAAGATAGAGTGATAACTTTGATTAATTGTTCTAACCCAAAACATAATGTAAAAGTTAGATTGATAAGAGATAAAGACAATATATTTACTGGTGTTCCTGCTTAATAAATTTCTAGTTTAATTAATTAAATTAATATATAAGATTTTTTTCCCTGTTCTACATGCAAAAGACAGGTTACTTACCAAATAAAGTGCGAAAATCAATATTTTATAAAGTAATTAACATGTTAATTCTGTTCTCAATCATAGTATCTGCTATTAATTTTATTACTGCTGCATATAAAGTTTATTCTCAAGGATTAACAAATATTTCTATTCAAATCCTTTTTGCGATTTTTGTATTTAGTGCACTAATTGAAATTTTTTTACTATTTATTTATTTTATAGAATTAGGTAAATCATATATTTATTCAAAAATAATTGGTTTTAATATTATGATTATTGGATTACTTTTTATCAAGTCAATTATTATACCCACTATCATTTCAAATATTATTCTACCAGGATTATTAATAATCTATTTGAAATTAAATATTCAAAAATAATTGTTTAGAATTTGTTTTAAATATATATAAAAAAAAAAGAAAAAAATTTATTTTTTTGTTTAGCTAACAGATACTACATCAAGGTTACTTAAATCTGCTGAGATAACTTCTACTTCGTCGCCTGCTAATTTTTCAAGTGACTGGTACATGTCATACTGAGCTAGAACATAAGCTGCTCCTCTTGTATCGTCTGCTGTTGCACCTGCAACCAATAATGCTTGTTTACCGTTTCTGTCAAAGAATTTAAGCATAGCTTTTCCTTCAACAAATCCGTCTGCACAATTGTCTGGGCTTCCCATTAATTCAAATGCTACAGTGTTAGCACATGGACCACCAATAACGATCATGTTTTTGGTCATACTTGATGCTTCTGTGTCTAATACTGCTAATTTAACACCGAATCTATTAACAACAAATGCGTCACTATCTCCGCCTGGTACTCCGCCGCCTAAAGCTGCTAGACCATTTGGTGAGATAAATACGTTTGCATAGACATCATCTTCTGGATATGAAACTGTGACATATGATGCGTCATCATTATCATATTCAAACATAACACCTTTTGTACTCATATACATTTGTACATTGTTGTCATTGTATTTTTGATTTTTAGCGCCTGTTGTATGGAACGTTAAATCTGTTGTTGGTGCTGATAAATCAATTTCTGTGTTTGTGCTGTCATAACTACCAATAAAGGTAAATGTTTCGTCAGCAGATTGTGCTTCATCAGATTTTGATGCTAATGATTTAACAGTTACTAATGTACCATTAGTTGCTGATAAAGTTACTTCTGCACCATATTCTGTTTCAGCAATATTTCCTGTTGCGTTATAGACTAAGATGTTGTTTGTTTCGTCATAACCTACATCAATACTTCCAAGGCTACCTAGTGTAACTCCTTCTTGTAGTACACCTGTAACAACTGATAATGTTCCTGTTTTAACAGTTTCTTGTGCAGTTAGATCTTCGAATTCGATTTTGTTGTTATCGTCATCGTAATCACTAAACTGAAGAACGTGTACTTCTCCACCACTTACTACATACCATAACATTACGTCTGAGTATGTTGTTGTTGAAACATTGTTTAATGTAGCAATGTTTGCAGCTGTCCCACTATAGTATAATAATGGTCCAGGAAGTCCGTCACCAGGTGTAATTGTTGTACCATCGGTACCATATGCTCTCATACCATTTGGAACACCAGTTGTTGTTCTATTTGCAGCTGACATGTAGAATGGTACTGAAACATCATCGCCTTTTGTGTTTTTAAAAGTTAATGTTGCTTCGTCTGCACTTCTTTCTAACATAATTTCTTCAGTTTTAGCACTCATTCCACCAAATAGGAATTGGAAATTACCAAATACAGGGTCTATCCATGCTTTATCTTCAGAATAATATTGTTCATAGGTTTCACCGAAGTTTGTCCAGTCATCTTTGTCAGGTGTGTATGTGAATGAAATAGAGTTAAATGTACCTGCTGTATTGTTACCTGTTAAGGTTACAACTGTACCATCTAGTTCTTCATTGTTTCTTTCAACTTTTCCTGCATTGTTTAAGACTAATTTGTCTGCGCCTAGTGTTACTTCACAGGTTTTGACAGTGTCTGAATAAAATGCATTTAATACACCAACACTAATACCATTAACTGCTTCTGAGTCTCCAGTATCAACTTGTTTTGATACACCATCAACACTTATTAAACAGGTGTCTCCAGCTTCATCAACTGAAATTAATGTAACTGTTTTATCACCAACTGTTAATGGAACATCTTGTTGTAAGTTTGTTGTGGTTGATCCTGCCATTAAGGTCATATCTGTATAAGCTCCAGTTGTACTACTGTATGTAATATCTGAAACTGTATAAGTTCTACCTTGCATGGTAAAAGATTTACCTTCAATGTCTGCTGCTGCTTCGTTTAATGTACTATCCATTTCCAATGCATAAGTATACAATAATGTACTTGTTGGGAATTTCAAATAATAATCTGCGTCATACTCAATTTTATTAACTTTTCCTGGTGAGTCATATACAACTCTTCCTGTTGCAGCATCGTTTAAGGTTAATGATTCCTCATATTTTTTACCTTTTAATGTTCCGCCACCTAATAAAACTGGTAGGTCTGAGTCATCATAAACTGCTTGTAAATCGACTAAATCGTCGTTCAAGTTTAGTTTATTACCTGACTTTTCTACTTTAATACCTTCAGCTACGGTTGGGTCTACAACTGATGCTGATGCACTTGCTTCGTTTTTTGAAGCATATTGTAATGAAGCTGCGATATCGATTGCACCTAGTACATCGACTGCTGGTGCTGCTTCACCTAAAACGATAACGGTATCTGTTACATCCAAAACGCCATTTGCGACGAATGGTGCAGGATATGCTCCTAAGTCAGCTACTGCTAACGCACCCGTTAAAGTTGCTCCGAGCATCAAAGCGCCTGTTCCCAGAGCCATGATTCTCTTCATTGTTTTTTTTTCCATTTACTTAACACCTCCGTGTTAAAAAGTTTTAGCATAAATGTATTTCCTGTCTTAACTGTGGTTCTAATCTCTGTTATCACTATGAATCTGCTTAATTAGAGCTAATGAGACCAATTTTGGTTTATAAAGCTTTCGTCACAGTTCCCAATCAAAATATGAAAATAAGGGTTAGAAGCCTCAAAACCCTTGAAACCAGATATTTGAAATGTTGGTAACTGATTAGTGAAAAAAATTACTTTTTTTTGACAGTTTATAAATAGAACTAAACCTTTATAAACCATATTAATGATTCCCAGTCGACAAACTAAAAATCGCTTCATTAATCTCATTTAACACTTCCTCACTTACCTTTTTAGAAATTAATCCTTTGCCTGATGCGTCTATCAAAGCTTTTTTCTGAGAACTAAGAATTGAGAGTTTAATTTCTTTTTGTTGCTCTTCTTTAATATCTGGGAACTTTTTTAACAATGATGCAACTTTAGACTCCGCACTAGATTTTTCACTTTGATATTTTTTTTTGAAAGTTCTAAAAATTGATGTTGAAATTAAGTTTGATTCCTTTAAATTTTGTAATTCATCAATTGCTGCATTGCTCTTTAACAAAATTGCCAATTCAAGTTCATATTCTTTACTCTTTTTTGTTTTCTTTACAAGACCTAGCATTTTAAGTAAAGGTGCCATTGTAATTCCTTGAAAAACTAAAGACATGAACACAACACCAAACACTGTTGAAAGTAAAAAAGGTCGCCATTGCGCTAGTAATGGATTCTCTGTTGTCAAACTCAATGCCAAAACCATTGATAAACCTCCATGAAGTCCACCCCAAACAATAACATGCTGCCATTTTATAGGAATAGATTCATTAATTCCAGAGATTATTTTTGAATCATCTACTTTATTTACTAGTAATGAAAATAGATACACAGCAAGACCTCGTCCAAATAAAATTGCAAAAAATCCTGCAAAAATAGGCAGAGCATATATAATTAAATCCCCAACAATTATCTCTGCTCCGATTAACAAGAAAACAAATGAATTTAGGATAAACCCTAAAAAATTCCATAACGACGCAATTTCTAACCGCTCATTTGCTGACATGAATTTTAATCCATATCCACCCATGACTAATCCACTGGTAACAGTTGCAATAACTCCTGAAAAATGAAAATGTTCTGCAATCAAAAAAGATCCATATGCAAGTACAGTAGTTATTGTTAACTTAACAAATATACTGTCCAGTTTCCTTGAAAATCTAGAAGCTAAATATCCTAATATAAATCCAAGAACCAAACCTCCTCCAACCAAAGTAAAAAATTGAAAAACTCCTTGCTTAAAGTCAAACACACCTGTCATTACCAATCCTAAAAATATTTTAAACAAAACCAAACCAGTCCCATCATTAAACAAAGATTCACCTTCAATTAAAGTTGCTAATTCTTTAGACACTCCTAATCTTCTGAAAATTGACAAGACTGCAACAGGATCTGTTGGTGCAATCATGGCTGCAAACAATAAACTAATTTGCCATGGAATCCCTAGTAAATAATGAAAAATGGATCCCGCAATTAGTACTGAGAGTGTTAAACCTACAACTGCAAACAAAATAATCGACTTAATATTCCTAAAAAGTTTATCTGGGTTAATATTCATTGCACCCTCAAACAATAATCCAGGTAGGAAGATAGTAAGCAAAAGATCTGGTGTTAAATGAATTCCTAAATCAATATTAAGAATTGAAATACCTAAACCTGTCAAGATTAACCCAAGAGTATATGGTAATTTAACTCTTCTTACTAAAATTGACACAATTGATACTATTATTAAAACCCACAATATAATCTGAATTTGAAATCCTTCGCTAATTTTAATCACCCACCCATTAAACAAATATATTATACTAATGCAATCCTCTTTATATTTATATTACTTTAGAAATATTTGTCAAAACCTTTAAATATAAATCATACTTAATTAATAACAAAATGAAACCACGATTCCTGGTATCGGGTTAGAATTCTTATTCATTGATACTTATTAATATACTATAATATACTAAAAATTAATATTTGAGTTATTAATTTAAATAATATTAAAATAAAAATATACAAATTATAGGTGATAGATAATGCTAGACATTAAATTAGTTAGAGAAAATCCAGAAATAATCAAAAAAGATCTTGAAAAAAGAGACAGACATGACCTTGTCAAAAAAGTTGATAAAGTTAGAAAATTAGACATATTATGGCGTGAATCATCCCAAAAAGAACAGGACTTAAGAAAAAGACGTAACACATTAAGTAAAGAAGTTGCTGAATTAAAAAAAGCAGGAAAGGACGCTAGTGAAAAATTAAGACTTGTAAAAGATACTCCTGCAAAGATTTCAGAACAAGAAATTGAAACTCAAAAATTATTGCAAGAAATTAAAAAAAATATGATGGACATACCTAACCTCTTGCATGAATCTGTTCCTATTGGAATTGATGACACCAAAAATGTAACTGCAAAAGAATGGGGTACAAAACCTAATCCAAAGTTCAAGATAAAAAGTCATGTTGATTTGCTTGAAGAAAAAGATTTAGCTGATACACAAAAAGCAGGTGTTGTGTCAGGTTCAAGGTTCTATTATTTGAAAAATGACCTAGTTATGTTAGACTTTGCTTTAATGAAATTTTGCATGGATTTACTTCATAACAAAAAATTCATATTAGTTCAACCACCATTTATGTTAAGACGTAAACCTTATGAGGCAATGACTTCAATGGATGACTTTGAAGAAGTCATGTATAAGATTCAAGATGAAGATTTATACTTAATTGCAACTAGTGAGCATCCAATTGGTGCATACCATATGAATGAAGTAGTGGACGTCAATAAACTACCTTTACAATATGCAGGTATAAGTCCATGTTTTAGAAAAGAAGCAGGAAGTCACGGAAAAGATACAAAAGGTATTTTTAGAGTTCACCATTTTAACAAAATTGAACAGTTTGTATTTTGTAAACCTGAAGAATCTTGGAAAATTCATGAAGAACTTCTAGCAAACTCAGAAAAATTATTCCAAAAACTTGAACTACCATACAGAGTTGTAAATGTATGTACTGGTGATATGGGTAGTGTTGCTGCTAAAAAGTATGACATTGAAGTATGGATGCCTGTCCAAGGAAAATATAGAGAAGTAGTTTCATGCAGTAATTGTACAGATTACCAAGCAAGAAGACTTAACACAAAATATGATGCAAGTGGTAAAAGACAATTAGTTCACACACTGAATTCAACTGCAATTGCAACAAGTAGAGCAATAGTTGCAATAATGGAAAATTTTCAAAATGAAGATGGAAGTTTTAATGTTCCTAAAGCATTATGGCCTTATATGAATGGAGTTAAGGTAATAGGTACAAACAAGTAAAAATTTATAAACTTCTTTTCTTCTATTTTTTAAATTATGGCAATTGATTCAAATGTAATCCAAAATCTAACTCAATACACATTCAATGCAAGTTATGTAAGCAATCTTCCTGCATTAATCCAAAAAGATTTATCAACTAATCTCTTGAATTTAGTAGCATATATTATTGGAATGGTCTTATACGCAATAGTTATTTGGTTCTTTTATAGACATTTAGCAAAGAGAGATATTTTTAAAGTTGAACTTAAAATGCCAAAACAAGGTTTTTGGGCATTCTTGTCAGGAATTTGGGAGTTTTTGATGTATTTATATAGATCTTTGATTATATTTCCACTAATTACAATTCTTTGGTTTTTAGTATTAGGCGGATTTTTATTATTTTTATCAAAAAGCAACGATGTCAATCAGATATTACTAATGGCTGTAACAATTATTGGTGCTGCAAGAGTCACTGCATATTTCCATGAAGATTTATCAAAAGACGTATCTAAATTAATCCCTTTTGCTCTTCTAGGTGTATTCATTGTAGACCAAAGTTTCTTTTCTTTCCAATCAGCAATTGCAAAGTTTCAATCAATTCCAAATTACATTCATGCAATATTACAATACATGATTGCAATTGTTTTATTAGAATTTATTTTGAGGACCATGCATAATATAATTGGATGGATAATCGAAAAACAAATGGAAAGAAATAATGATTAAAATTTATCTGCTATTTGTTCCAAATTTCTAACTAAATCAAATATTAACTCATCACAGCTAGCTGAAATTTCTAGTGATCGATTTGGTAATGAGATTTCTTCACTAAAACCTTTTTTTCCTGTTTTTTGAAGAGTATTATCCATTTCTTGAAGAAAATACATGCCCCGCACTGCATCCAAAGGTTTAATTTCTCCACCCCCATCATTCCTAATTGATCTCCTTACAAATTCAACATTTGGTCTAATAAAAGTTTCTAATGTTTTCTCAAATGCTAACACACTCATAACTGCATGCTCTTCCATAATTCTCTTATGCTGTGGAGTTATAACCTGAGGAGTTGCTCCTCTTGAAAGGTTTGCTCTAAATCGTTGTTCAAGACTTGCTCCTGAATTCATTGGTTCAGATGCTAGTCTCCACTGAGAATCAATTGCAATTGGTTTCTCACCATGTGGAGCAAATACAACAACCCTTGCATTACCTGCGTGAACTTGATCAGTATTAGGATTATAAATTGGAATTGATGGGACAAATTCTTCTATTATTTGTAATCCTTCTTCAAAAGGTGTCCCACTTGTAGACCATTGATACAAACTATGTAGAACTCCACAATATACATCTAAATCAAATTTTGATCTTTGTAAATTTAATTGTTCAACCATTAACTCCCTATTTATTATTCTAATTCCCACTCCTTGACTACCTGCATCAATTTTGTGTACAACTAAATCAGATCTTAATGATTCTAAAAACTCAATAATTTCATCATAAGATTTACCATTTACTCCAACAGAAATTGCTCTCGGAAAAATTTTATTTTCAGTTTCAGGATCTAATATAAATCTAGTGAATGTTTTAGAAGATAAAACACCTTCTGTTAATGAATCATTCAAAAATAAATGTTGATATATTTCTGGAACTAGACCTTGCTTTAAACCTTTAGCCCATATAACACCAATGTCATCACTTGAATAAACTGAAGATTTACCATTATAAATAAATTCAATTTTTCCAGGATAAATATTAATTGAATCATAAGCAAAAGCTTCAATTCCTAAAGATCTTGCTGCTTCTAAATAAAAACCTGATCTAGGTTGGTATATTTTTGATAATCTTAAAATTGCATGATTTTGTTCATCTTCAATCCAGAATGGATCTAAATAAACTTGATCTCCAAACAATTTCTTATGATATTTATATACTTCTTCTCTTAGAACTCTTGTATCAAGTGCATCTTTTTCACCTAAAAATGTAGTAAAAGTATTTGCAGCACTAGTCCTATCATTTTTAATAAAAATTGGTTTCCCATTAGTTCGCAATGCAATTTGAGACATGAACTTTTTATAATATGAAAACCCAGCTTCATACTTAAAGAAATGACCACCAAACCCACATCCATTTAATTCAATTAATTTTGGTATTAGTTGTGTAAGAGGCTTTGATAAATTCACATCCACACCATATACATTACCAACCATTTATAATTGAAGTAGAATGTTATATTTAAAGCGAATAGATTTGGATATTTTATTCTAAAAAACTCAACCAAAAAACTCCTGTAACCCAACTTGTTTATTTTTAATTGGTCCAAACTTTGGTAGTTCTGGCATTTTTTGATTTTTACTCAAAATTGGAATACCATATACCCCATCATACCCCGGAATAACTTTAATTTCTTGATTCCTGTTTTTTATTATGACATCAACTAAAGGTTTATCTAAATATTTATCCAATTCAATTCTTGGAACTTTTCTAAGAATATCATATTCACTTCCTAATTTGCTAACAACTTTATTATACTCAGTCCACACAGATTTTGTTGACACACCTTTCCCAATAACACCTGAAATCAAATCTGACATTGGAATATATTTTTTGAAAGGTTTTGCATTGTCTTTTACAAACCCAATTGGCCTATCTGCTAATTCTTCAACTCGGTTTTCAACACCTATTGTCATTGGTCTACCACATTTAGGACAAATTTTATTTATTTTATTTGATTCACTTGGACTTAAAACCACAGCACATTTCCTATGGCCATCCCAATGATATTTCCCGTATCCTGGATCAACCTCAATTGTCTCTTTTAATCCTTCGCCTGAATGAACAGCATTTATTATATAATCATAATTTAATTCTGGTAAATCAAAAACAGTAGATTCTCTCCCCATTCTCCATGGCCAAAAACTGTGAGAATCTGAAAAACTAACCAAATTATATTTGTCTAGTTGAGACAAACGCCAGTTCATTTCAGGGTCACTTGATAAACCCGTCTCTAGTGCATGAATTTCTTTAGTTTTATCTTTAAAACATTCTTTTACAGTGTCAAACCCAGAATTACTCCCAAACATAGCAAACCAAGGTGTCCATATATGTGCGGGAATTATCTCAATATCTTTATCAACTCCTTTCATAATGTCAACAAACTCAGGGCAATTCATCCCAAAAATAGGTCTACCGTCATAATCAATCCTGCCACGTCTAAGTAATTCATCGGATACTTGTGCAGCAACTTCTAATGACTTTGCCCAAATTACATTGTGAACCTTTCTACCTTTCCCACCTTGAGTATAAATTAATGATATCTCACTAGTTAACATGAAAGGAAATCCAGTTTTAGTCTTAAGAATTCCAGTATCATCTTCAATCAAATTTTCTTTTAATTCTTGTTGCCATTTAGGATGTTGAAAATCGCCAGTTCCCATTAAGTTAACTCCCTTGATTTTAGCATATTGTTCCATGTGAGCAATATCCAAATCTTTAGAACATGCTCTAGAATATTTAGAATGCATATGTAAGTCTGAAATTATTTCGATATGTAATTACCTCATTAAAAATTACAAGATAGTAATTATTTAAAATTAATGGTTGGGATTTAAATATAAACTTTCTCTACAATAAAAAATGGGTTCTCAGGAAGAAATTGAACAAATAATTAGACCAATTGATAAAATGAATCTATTTTTTGAACTAGCTGATTTTTACGGTGGTAATCCTTCTGCATCAACAACTTCAGTAAGAATGTCAAAATTAATTATATCCCACTTTGCTGCGCTTCAATATTTTACTGGAAATCGTGATTCATTTAGTGTTGAATTATACAAAGATTTATTCATACAAAGTAAACTTGAAAACATTGCTGAAATCGGAGCAGGCATGACACCACTATTACCAAATCTAAAGAAATTATTGGAAGTAGAGTTTAATGAATTTTATATTGGTGGAATACCTCCATTCACTGCAACAAAAAGATATAATGGTTTGTTCCCTCATGCTATTGATGATGGGATGAATTTTGATTTGATTATGAGTATTGGAGCAATTTCACCTGGTGGATATGCAACACAATCAATGAGACCACAATTAGTTTATAGCTCACAAAAAGATTATTTATCTAACCATCCTCATGCACATGCTATTACTTTAGGACTTGGAGGTCCATCAATTCCACATGATTGGACCAATGGTGTCCCAGGTTTATTTTACCTTAACCCACAAGATTTAAAGTTTGATGAACTTGGAACTAAACCAGGTTGTACTGATATGTTATTAGTTGGTCGTTCCTGATTAACAAAAATTTTATATATCTTGACCTGCCTAAGGAATTTCATAATGGACGTCATGCCAATATTTGCAGCATCAGCAGTAATAATCTTCATAGGTTTTATTGGAGAATACATATTTCAAAAAACAAATATTCCTGATGTCATCTGGTTAATGATTCTTGGCGTAGTTTTAGGACATTTTTATGATTTTCAAGCATCAGTATTTGCCGGAGTTGCACCGATATTTACTGGTTTTGCTTTAATCTTTATATTGTTTGAAGGTGCAATTAATATTGACATTAAAAAATTGGTCAAAGGTGTAGCTGGTGGAACTAGTTTATCAGTTTTAAGTTTTGTTTTATCAATAATAATTGTCCCACTAGTTATGTCAATCGTTGGATGGGGTTTTTTAGAAGGAATGTTACTTGGTGCAATAATTGGTGGAGCAAGTTCTGCAGTTATTATTCCTATTACTAAAAATATTGATATAAGACCATCAACTGGATTAGTACTAACAATTGAGTCAGCAATTAGTGATGTATTATGTATTGTAGGAACTCTTACAATTTTGAAAATTTATAAATTAAATTCAATTGATGTTGGTAGTATAATCAAGGACATTGTCATATCATTTGGAATCGCAATAATTATTGGTATTGTTGCAGGTTTAGCATGGATTAAGATTCAAAAGAAATTAGAATCATTCTCAAAATCATATATGACAACAATTGCAGCTTTGCTTGCACTCTATAGTTTTGTAGAATTCATTAAACCAAACAGTGGTGCTATTGCATGTCTTGCTTTTGGAATAATCTTAGGAAATTCAAAAAAAATATTTGCATATAAGAAACACCACCATGATGAAGAATACAAATTAACACCCTCAGCAAAATTCTTTTTTTCAGAAATTTCATTTTTTGTAAAAGTATTTTTCTTTGTATATTTAGGATTATTAATTAGCCTAGATAATGTTGGTTTGATTCTTGTTGGATTCTTGTTAACTGTTTTATTATTTTTAACAAGACCATTAGCTGTAGCAATATCTCACAGAAAAACTAATCTAGATAATCGTGACAGAGTTTTTATGGAGATCTTAACTCCAAAAGGATTAGCTGCTGCTGTACTTGCACAACTCCCAGTTCAGTTTGGTGTACCTTATGCAGAACAATTCTCAACAATAGTTTTGTCAGTTATTATGTTTAGTATATTATTAAGCACAATTGGAGTTTTCTTAACTGGAAAAGGTAAATTCAATGGTGTTAAAGAAATGCTTGACTTAAGAAAATTTAGTAAAAAGAATTATAGAAAACATTAACGTATTTGCATATAAAGTAACGTATTTTACCATTATAGCGTTACTTATAAATACTTGATTGATTTTAATTCTTAATACATGAAATTCAAAACATTCACATTAGACCCATTTCAAGAAGATTCTGTTAAGTCCATTGAATCAGGAAATTCAGTTGTTGTAAGTGCTGCAACTGGAACTGGTAAAACACTAATTGCTGATTATATTATTGATAAATACTTAAAAGAAAAAAGACGTGTTATCTACACTGCTCCAATCAAAGCACTTTCTGCTCAAAAATATCGTGATTTTAAGGAAGATTATGGAGAAGAAAACATTGGAATAATGACTGGAGATATTGTAATTAATCCTGGTGCACCAATCTTAATCATGACAACTGAAATTTATAGAAATATGCTTTTAACAAAAGACCCTATAATTGAACATGTTTCATATGTAATTTTTGACGAAATTCATTTTATTAACGATATTGAACGTGGAACTATTTGGGAAGAATCCGTAATATTTTCACCAGAGCATATCAGATTTTTATGTTTGAGTGCAACCATCCCAAATGCTGAAGAATTTGCAGCATGGATTATGGACATTAAAAAACATACAGTTGATGTTGTTAGATATGCAAAGCGAGCTGTTCCATTAAATCATTTAGTGTATGATCAATTCTTAGGCATTACTAATGTTGAAAAAGTTATGTCAGATAAAGAAAATACAGATTTTGTTAAAAGTCAAAGAAGTAGAAAAAAAAGTAAAAAGAAAAATAGACATCAGGGTGTACCAAAAACTGACCATAAAGAATTAATTAATTTAATTGAAGATAAACTCCCGTGCATATTCTTTGATTTTTCAAGACGAGAATGCGAAGAACGTGCTATAAAACTTGCAAAGTCAAGAAATTTTACATCTGATAAAGAAAAAAAACATATAATTGAATTAACTAATAAATTAATTGGTCCTGAATATAGATCACTTCATAGTGTTCAAAATTTAAAATATTGTTTATCAAGAGGTATTGGATTTCATCATGCAGGAGTTCTACCAAAAGCCAAAGAAGTTGTTGAATTATTATTCTCTGAAGGAATTATAAAAGTATTATACGCAACTGAGACTTTTGCAGTTGGTATTAACATGCCTGCAAAAACTGTTTGTTTTGCATCCCTAGAAAAATTTGATGGTATCTCATTTAGATATATTAATTCAAAAGAATATTTTCAGTTAGCTGGACGAGCTGGAAGACGTGGAATTGATAATGTTGGTTATGCAATCGCTGTAATTGAACGTGGTCAAACAAATTTACACAAATTAAAAGATATGAGTGAACGAGACGATATACCTATCCAGTCTCAATTCAGATTAAGTATCAATACAGTTCTTAATTTAGTAAATAATCACAAACCAAAAGAACGTGAAACTATCCTAAGAATGAACTTTGATTATTTTTTAAAGAAAAAAGAAAGTACAAGGCAAGTTAGAATCATGGCGTCCTTTAATAACAAAGTAAAAACTCTTAAAAAACTTGGTTATATTCAAGGGGACAATTTAACTGATAAAGGACTTTTTGCTGCAAAAGTATATTCAAATGAAATGCTTATCACTGAAATGTTTTCAAATGATTTTTATAAGAATTTTACAGACCATG
>Ga0233437_1004341_pt1 | contig 16882 bp, 12 predicted proteins | sample SI_122_August201_FD_182714 | JGI IMG/M metagenome (GOLD analysis project Ga0233437, IMG submission 182714) | Seawater microbial communities from Saanich Inlet, British Columbia, Canada - SI_122_August2016_200_MG | ecosystem: Environmental > Aquatic > Marine > Inlet | place: Canada: British... | reverse complement strand
ACACTGTCTATATCCATTTCGACACCTCATCGGTCAGTTCACTTTCGTTCAGCTCTTGTATATACACCTGAAATGCTTCTTTCATCATCCCTTTTCCCTATCCGCTCAACACCTCTATCCTTAGATAAAAGCACCGTAGGGTGGTTTGACAGGTATTCCTGATAGTCCCTGTCGGTGGGTCTTTTCTGTAAACTCATGTATCTTTCAGTTTGCTGTGAGGCTTCTGTTTATCTATAACAGCTCGTTTCTTTCTTTTCAAATATTATATTGTTTACAGTCCACCATCTTGTTTATAGTTCGCTTATTCAGTTTGATAGTACAATGTGCCTTGCACCCTGAAAAAGCTTCAGTGCACAACTAATCATGCAAGCAACGAACTGAACGACCGTAGTCCTTATTGTAGCCTTGACGGTAAACTTCATCGTAGTCATAGAGAAGGTGCAGGCCCCAGGTGAGTGAACTGTTATACTCACTCGAAGACCAAAAGTAGGCTTTGAGAGTGAGATAGCTGAAATTACCAATCGTGCGACGGTAACCGCCGGGAAGGGCCTCATAACCATACAGTCCTGATCCGTTACCGGTTCCAGTCCAACCACCTGTGGATTTTAGGTTTAATCCAGCATCAAAACCTCTCCAATCATTAATATTCCAAATCGGGTCGCCAACAGGATACTGGCTGTCTACTGTGCCTTCAAGTATTTTCCATTCGTCATCGGTTGGAATATGCCAACCAGCAGGGCAAATACCTTGTACTCCCTGTATAGTTGTATATCGCATAATTTCGTTCCACTGGTACAAACCTCCGTAAATTTCGCAATTTACAGGGTCGTTATCATAACAATATTTTTCAATTACTCCATTGTTTGTCATTTCTACAGTTCCGTATATCATTGTACCTACATTTAGGTTTTCTTTTAGCCAACATTGGTCACCAATTAATACTGTATTATAAATTTGTCCTTCATAAGTTACTGTTGGTATTTCGGGGCAGGGTTCGCCACCACCTCCTCCACTTTGGGTTATAAATGTTTCCTGGTTTCCATACGCAGTACCTTCGCTGTTTGTTGCATAAGCACGCACGTAATAGCTTGTGTTTAAGGATAAACCTGTAATTTCACTTATAAAAACCCCTGTTCCGCTACCATCGGTAGTATAATCATCGTTTAATGTAGGATTTTCGTTTGTGCTCCAGCAAATCCCTCTTGCTGTAACAGTATAGCCTCCATTATCGCTTACATTTCCTCCGCTTGTTGCTGTGGTTTGGGTTATGTTTGTTATTGTTGCCGTTGTAACTGTTGCACCACCACCATCATCGTTGTTTTCATCTTTTTTACATCCTAACTGGATAATCATTAAACTGCTAAACAGTAATGCAGCAAATAAAATAAGAGTAGTTTTTATTTTCATAATATTAGGTTTTTTAGTTATTAAAAAATTCATTTCCGAATCAAGAATACAAATATACTTTTTTTTCTATGACAATTTATCAATATAACAATTTAACCATTCTCGCTTTCTTTTTTATCGAAAGCAGGTAATTAATCGAAAGCTAATCCTTGAGGCAACGAACTGAATAACCTAAATTTTTACCGGCGGGGACAGGGTAAATAAGATCGTTAGCAAAGAATAAACTCAAGCGCCAAGCAGTAACTGTGCTGTGCTCTGTAGAAGTCCAGAAGTAACCATAGATACCCAAATCGTTGAAAATACCATTCCAGTACCTGTAGCCAGCAGGAAGACCAGTAAAACCACTTTCATTAGTAGCACCTTTATTTGGTGAATTCCAATGTGCTGAGTCGGCTTCTTTCATTTTTCCACCGGCAACACTTTCTCCTCCAAGAAAATCAGTTAAAATATTCCATTCTCCCTTGGTTGGTAAATGCCAGCCATCAGGACAAATGCCTTGCACGCCGGCTATTGTATCGTATTCCATCATTTCATTCCATTGATATAAACCGCCGTATTCATTGCAGTTTGCAGGATCGTTATCGAAACAGTATTTTTCAATAATTCCATCGTTACTCTTATTTTCGCTATTTTCTAGCATAGTACCTACATTAAGGTTTTCGGCTATCCAGCATTGGTTGCCAATTAATACTGTATTATAAACTTGACCTTCATAAGTTACAGTTGGTGTTCCTGGGCATGGTTCACTGCCATCATCGTTGTTATCATCTTTTTTACATCCCATGTAAACTGAAAACCCCAATAAAATAATAGCAAGCAGATAAATTTTTTTCATAATATTAAATTATGCTTATGTTTTTCTTATAAAATTTTTTCTAAAATAAGAATACAAATATAGTTTTTTCTATAACAATATAACCATTCTCGCATTTCCTCATTCAATCATTCACTCATTCCTTTTTTTTATCGAAGGCAGTTAGATAATCGAATTTTAATCTTTAAGGCAACGAACCGGAAAACCGGTGTTTTTGGAGCAATTGTAATGATAAAGTTGTGAGCTATTATAGAGCATCCTCCAGTACCATGCAGTACCTAGATCGCCCTCAGTAGAAGACCAAGGACTACAAGCAAAAGTCAAATTATAGAAATTACCGCCTATACTACGTAAACCAGCGGGAAGGGCAGTGAACCCAGTAGAATTAGTAGCGTAAGCATTTGGTGGGTACCAATGATCTGTGCCGGTTTCTTTCATTCCACCACCGTTATTTCCAAAACAATCTTTCCATTCTTTGGCTGAAGGTATGTGCCAGCCTGCAGGGCAAATACCTTGCACGCTTTGTGTTGTTGTGTATTGCATCATTTCGTTCCATTGATATAATCCTCCGTATATTTCACAATTTGCAGGGTCGTTATCGTAGCAGTATTTTTCAATTACTTCATCGTCTGTCATTTCATAATAGCTGTTTATCATTTTGCCGATATTCAGGTTTTCTTTTAGCCAACATTGGTCACCAATTTCAACAGTATTATAAGTTTGCTCCAGATAATAAACCCTAGTAACACCGTTGCATCCCTTTACTTCTCCATCATCGTTGTTATCATCTTTTTTACACCCCATATAAACTAAAAACGCCAATAAAATAATAGCAAGCAGGAAAATTTTTTTCATAATATTAAAATATGCGTATGTGTTTATTAAAAATCTTTTCTAAAATAAGAATACAAATATACATTTTTCTATAACAATTTAACCATTCTCTCATTCAATCATTCACTCATTCCTTTTTTTTATCGAAGGCAGGTAAATAATCTAATTCTAGTTCTTTAGGCAACGAACTGAAAAACCACGATTCTTACCATTTTCAGTACGGTGCACACCAGCATAATCATAATTGAGTCCTCGGGACCAGGCATAACTTGTATCGCTCTCACTCGACGACCAATATTTTGTTTTGAAGGGGAGAAGGTAGGATCCACCACTGAAGTCTCGGTAACCGCCCGAAAGGGCAGTAAATCCACTTTTATTAGAAGCATATTCATTTGGTGGTTGCCAATGTGTTGTACCAACCTCTTTCATTTTTTCACCGGCAATATCTTTTCCACCAAGAAAATCAGTTAAAGTTGTCCAATCTCTATCTTCTGGAATATGCCAACCACTTGGGCAAATACCTTGCACGCCGGCTGTTGTATCGTATTCCATCATTTCGTTCCATTGGTATAAACCGCCGTATTCATTACAATTTTCAGGACCATTCTTGAAGCAGTATTTTTCAATAACTCCATTATCTGTCATTTCATCTTTTCCTTTTATCATATAACCTACATTCAGGTTTTCTCTAAACCAGCATTGGTTGCCAATTAATACTGTATTATAAACTTGTCCTTCATAAGTTATAGTAGGAGTTTCGGGGCATGGTTCACCACCATCATCTTTGTTATCATCTTTTTTACATCCCATGTAAACTGAAAACGCCAATAAAATAATTGCAATCAGATAATTTTTTTTCATAATATTAAATTATACTTATGTTTTTTTTATAAAATCTTTTCTAAAATAAGAATACAAATATAGTTTTTTCTATAACAATTTAACCATTCTCGCATTCTATCATTCAATCATTCTCTCATTTCCCCCTTGCCCTTTTCTGTTTCGGTGTGCCATGTTATGTTCGCATAAAAAATAACATTATGATACATATAGCACAAGTGCGCAAGGAACTCAACAAACACGAACCGGTAAACCTGAAATTCTGGAAAAAAAACGGCGAAATTGTTGAAGCCAACGATGTGGTTTGCACCAGCACGTTTTTTCAAAACGATACGTGTAATCTAAAGTTTCAGCAGTCGGAAGAATTCCGGAAGATCAAATGCTGGAACATTTTCGAATTTAACGGGGAGGAAGTATGTTTATAGGGCATTATGATATTTTAGAATTAGGTAGTTCTTGCACGAAAACTCTAAGCAGAGTGATTACCAACAAAGTATTATTAATAACGTCTTTGAAAAAGATTTAAAACTCATTTCCGAAACAATAAAGATGTTTAATTTTAGCGAGTTAAGTAATTTAAATTCGTCTAAAAATGTGTAAAAAGATTAAACGTTGAAATTATGCGAAAAAGATTCGAGCAACAATTGACACTTGGAATAAAACCGATTTCAGAAACACAAGTTTTATTAATATGCCGTGATGATGTACCGGCTTTGGTAATTTCATTATTAAAGATATACAACACGCCTAAATATAATAAAATAATTTTCATCACAAAAACGGCTTACCCTAAAAACCTATCCCTATATTTTTTTGATGAAAAACTCATGGCTTTTTATGGATTTATTTTTAATGTTTATTTGGATTCATTATAAATTTCATTATACATGGTTTAATTCTTGACTTTTATAAATTATTGTTGTATATTTACAGCCACTATTTTTTTATAAAAACCAAAAAATAATTTACCATGAAAAACATTTTATTTTCTTTAATTTTTGTTTTGCTGGCCGGATCGCTATGGGCACAACAGCAACCAGATGTGTTACAACAAATGGAACACAGAATGTACGATGATCCCCTATTGCAACAACATACAAGTCATGATAAAGGCCAGGCTCTATCCGATGAAATGGAATATATTTTACAGAACATGCAAAATGAAGGAAAAACCATACGAGTAGATTCTTTATTTTTTTTGGATGGATGGGGAGATTATAATAAGTATATTTTTCACTATGACATTAGCGGGAATATGTTGTCTCAATTAGAATTTGAAATGGAAAACGAGATATGGGAGGAGAAAAAATTAACTACGTGTACCTACGATATCTATGGGAATATGCTAACGTTTTTACCCCAATCTTGGCAAGGTGACATTTGGATGAATAATTATTTAATTACAAACACCTATGATGCCAAAGGAAATAGACTAACTCATTTATTCCAGGACTGGGTAAACAACACTTGGGTGAATAACTATATCGTAACCGAAACCTACAATGCTGATGGAAATAAGCTAACAAAATTAGAACAAATATGGAGAATCGAGGGATGCTGGGGAAATACTCATTTAAAATCCTTCACGTACAACTCCAACGGGAATAGATTGTCATATTTGCGTCAACAATGGGGGAATGATAGTACATGGCAGAATACTTTTTTACGTACTTACACCTACGATTCCAATGGAAATATGTTGACTCATTCTACACAAAAATGGGTAAACAGTGTATGGAGAAATGATTGGCTTAATACCAATTCATTCGATCAGAATTCTAATCGACTTACTGCATTATTCCAAAATTGGACAGGTAATTCATGGAAAAATGGGGTATTATGGACAATGACTTATGATCAATATTCAAATATGACGTCTATCTTATATCAAGACTGGGAAGACAGCGTATGGTTGAACCACCATCTTTATACAAGCACATGGGATCCAAATGGGAATATGCTAACTCAGTATCACCAAAACTGGGAAAATGGCGCATTGGTAAAATACACTTCAGATACTATGACATATAATATCTACGGAAACATATTGACTCAGTTAAGACATACCTGGGAAAATGACACATGGGTGTACGACTATTATAAAAAATACACTTTCAACGAAAAAGGTAATATGTTAAATTATTTATGTCTAGTGGAGGAAAACGGAACATGGGTGAATCATTCAAAACAAGAGTATAATTACGAACCGGGCCAGGCAAATGGCAGGGCTTTTATATGGAATGGATTAAATTGGATAAGTGAATGGGATCCTCAATTTTTTTATATTTATATAGAAGGAAAGGAGGAGTTTAGTTGGGATGCTATTACTCTTGAAGTCTATTATTCTAAAGATATTACAGGCTTTGAAGACTCCCAAACAAACCCAGAAAACTCCCTAATAAATTGCTACCCAAATCCTGTAACTGATCAAATCAATATTAAGATAGATCCTGCATGGCAGGCAAAGAATTATCGTTTGGAATTGTTTAGCCAGACAGGGCAAAAAGTAAAATCTTTTGATATTTCAGAAGAAAATGGCTCATCAATAGTTTCAATTAGCGTGGCAGATGTTCCTCCGGGATTATACCTGTTACGAATTGAGGCCGGGAAACAGATATTCACACAAAAAATAATTATTTATTAATATGCTTAAAATAATAAACAAGAATTAAAATATATGAGATCAAGAAACACTAAAAAATAGTTTATGAAAAAGTTAAATTATTTGGTTCTATTCATATCATTGTTTTGGCTTCCTCTTTCAGCCCAAACACCCTGGTGGAATGATGACTTAAGCTCAAACATTGGTTGGTATATGGAAGAAAACTGGACAATCAGTTCAGGGAAGCTTGAATTTAATTGGAGTCCCCATATTCAAAATTTTGATTGTTCAGCCGTTTCGCCAACGATCACTTTACATGAACACGTTCAGGATTTAATAGTAAATCAATATCTTGATGTTTATGCAGCGGGAAATGAAATTGCCGAAATTTATTTAGTAGTTGAAGGGTATGAACATTTGCTTTGGGAGTTTGCTCTCACGGGAACAAATTGGGGGGAAGAGAATGGAACTGATATTTTTTTTGATATCAGTGAATATGGAGGCCAGGATGTCCAAATTAAATTCCGAACTTTTGGAGAAGATAGCTGGAATTGGAACTGGTGGGAAATTTTTAATTTAACCATTACTGCATATTTTGAAAATGATCTTTGTTTAAATAGTATTGAAGGCCCAGGAAATATTGATTTAAATGTAACCGGAACATGGGAGGTAGAAATCAAAAACCTTGGGTTACAAACTCAATCGAATTTTACAGTTGATCTTTATGATTGTAAAGAAAATGAACCAATCGGTAGTATGTTAGTAACAGATGGTTTAGTAACAGGAGAAATCGGTGTTTATGAATTTGAATGGACTGCCACCGAAATTTTTAATACGGCTTTTTATGCAAACATACCAAACCCTGATGATTTCGAAGCCAATAATACCCTGGGAGGACATTTTGTTCGTATAAATCCTAATGTTGAATTCGATGTACTTGTTTGGGATAATGATAATGGAAAGAGATATATTATTGATCCGGAGATGGGAGATATTATTGATGGTGCGATTGGAATTACGAGAGCTTTTGAAGCTGCCGGAATTTCTTATGAATTAGTGGAAGACCTGCCGGACGACCTTTCGGGTTACAATATGATTTTCACCTCCCTCGGATGTTATTGCCTTCCTTGAGGCACCAAACCTCCTGGTTTTGTAAATGAAACTGACCAGGTAAAACTTAATAACTATCTATCACAAGGTGGTAAATTATATTTAGAAAGTTCTGATATTGGATTAAGTTTAATCGGAACAGAACTTTTCGATAATCTTGGTATCGGTTATGTTGGCCAGGGTGGTGATTTTGAAATAAATTCTTTATTGGGAAATGTGGGCAGCATGATGACCAATTTGAATTTTAATTATCTTGGTGGAGAGAGCCCTCATTATGAAGTGGATAGAATTGATGTTTCTGCTTATGGCAGCGAATTATTGTTTAGTAGCGAAGATGATTTTGGTAGAATAGTTTCAAATGAAACTAATAATTTCAAAACAGTTTCATCAAGTATCGTATTGGGTGCAATGGCAAATGGTGATCTCATAAACCTGAAACCTTATGTGATTAGTGAAATTGTTAATTTTTTCCTTGATCTTTCTTCTATGGAGCAAATTATTAATTTAAACGAAGGCTTCCATTTTATTTCAACTAATGTTGATCCTGTTAATCCTGATATGACAGTAGTAGTTCAGGAAATTTTGAACGATGATCTGAAATATATTAGAAATTCGGAAGGTTCCATATTTCACAAAATTGGCCCTAACTGGGTTAATGGAATTGGCGATTGGATTGGAACTGAAGGATATCTGTTTAAAACAACAGCAACAGGACAATTTACAATATCAGGAGAATTAATCGCATACAATGAACCGATTGATCTTGTTGGAGGTTTTCAATTTGTTAGTTATTTGCCTTCTGACGAAACAGATGCTGTAGAAGCTTTTAGCTCAATTATTGGTGATGATCTAATTTATGTCAGGAATTCTGCAGGTTCGATGTTGAGAAAGATTGGACCTAACTGGATTAACGGTATCGGTAGTTGTATCCCGACTGAAGGATATCTGATCAAAATGCTTGCAGATGCTACCTTGACATATCCCAATGGAAAAAAAGTTAAAAGTATCACTATAATTTCACCTGAACACTTTGTTTTTGAAGGTGGAAATGCAGCCGATCCGATTTATACAATTTATGTTGAAGGCCTTAACATTGGTGATGAGGTGGCTGCTTATGATGGACATGTTCTGATTGGAGCGATAAAGATTAATTCTCAAAATATTTTTGATAATGATCTTCCTGTGTTCAGTACATTAAATAGTGGTCAAGGATATACCCCTGGAAAACAAATAATTTTAAAGTTATGGGATGCTTCATCTCAATCATTAATTCCTATTGAATACACCATGAACAATCCTTATAATGATGCTTATATTGAAAAAGTTTATCCTTCGGAAGATGGATTATATAGTATTGTTAATGTTTCAAAAAGTTCAATAAAAAGAAATGATAAAATTTATGTATATCCTAATCCTGCAACTGATGAAATTAATATTTCTTCTCCAAATAAAATTTGCAATATTGTAATATTTAATTGTGTTGGCCAATTGATTTATCAGGGAAATGAAACTAAAATAAATATAAGCAATTTTGAAGATGGTATTTATATAATCCATATTAAAACTGATAATGTAATAGAAACGAAAAAATTCACTATACAATAATTTTTCTTTTAGTTAATTGTTTTAAGAATAGAGAGTTGTTCGAAAAGACAGAATTTATATATCTTTTATGCAGTCAAATTTTTCATATCAAAAATCAAAAAAAGTATCATGAAAAACTTTTTATTTTCCTTTATTATAATTTTGCTGACTTGCCCGCTATGGTCGCAACAACGGTATAATATATTACCTCAAATGGAACAAAGAATGATCAAGAGCTCTCTTATTCCTCAATATACAAATCCTGATCAATACCCGACTTTCTCCGGTGAAATGAATTTCCTTCTGCCAAACATACAAAGCAATGAAACAGTAATAAGAGTGGATTCATTTTATCTATGGCATTATAATGGAGACTTTAAAGTAATTTACACTTATGATGTCAATAGGGACATTTTGACCGAATCATGGCAGGAACTGGAAAACGGCGAGTGGGTAAATGACAGGTTACAGATTTACACCTATGACTATAATGGGAATATGCTGACTTGGTTATACAAGAAAGGTGAAAACGGCATGTGGGTGAATAACGATATTAGAATCTATACATACGATTCTGACGGGAATGAGCTGACTACTTTATCGCAATACTGGAGTAATGGTACATGGGTGAATTCCGGATTAAGCACCCTCACTTACGATGTTAATGGTAGTAGGTTAACATTTTTAAGTCAAAATTGGAAAAACAATGTTTGGGAGAATCAGTATTCCCGAACCTACACTTACGATGTCAATGGAAATAAACTGACTGATTTAAGACAAGATTGGGAAAACGGTGAATGGACGAACACATGGTTACATATCTACACCTACAACTTTAATGGGAATTTATTATCCTGTGAATTTCCTCGTTGGAAAAATAACGAATGGGAAAATGCCTGGTTATTTACCTATACTTACAATGAAAACGGAAATAGGTTGACTAATTTAAAACAACACTGGGGAAGTTCCATATGGAAAAATGATATATTATATACTTACACCTACGACAACATTGGTAATATGTTAACTGAGTTATATCAGGAATGGGAAAACGATACATTGGCAAATTACTGGCGAGAAACCTTTACTTATGATCAAATTTCTAATAATCTTACTTTTTTAAGGCAAGATTGGGTAAATGACACATGCGTAAATACCATATTAAAAACCTACACCTACGATGACAATGGAAATATGTTAACTTGGCTTAACCAAATATGGGAAAATGACACATGGGAAAATGACAGACTATTCACTTACACCTTTGATGCTTACGGGAATAATCTCCTCTTTCTTAATCAAAACTGGTTTAACAACACATGGGTAAATAGTATAAAAACAGAATATATTTTCCTTCCGAACCAGGTTAATGCCTATGCATATCTATGGGATGGAGTCCATTGGGAAAAAAATCTGTGTGGTAGTGTTGATATTATCATGGGTGGTGAATATATTCTTCATCAAGCAGCTATCAGGCTTGAACTCTATTATACAGATTTTTCAGGCATTGAAGAATCCCAAACAAATTCAGAAAACTCACCAATAAAATGCTACCCAAATCCCGTAACTGATCAAATAAATATTGAAATTGACCCGACATGGCAGGCAAAAAATTATCATTTGGAATTGTTTAGCCAGACGGGGCAAAAAGTAAAATCTATTGAGATTTCGTCAGATATTGGCTCATCAATAGTTTCAATTAACGTGGCAGATGTTCCACCGGGATTATACCTGTTACGTATAAATGTCAAAAAACAGATTTTCTCGCAAAAGATAATTATTTCGAAATAGATTATAAATTATTATGTATCTTTGACATTGACAATTTTTTTTATAAAAATTAAAAAATAATTAGCCATGAAAAACTTATTCAAAACATCATTATTGCTGTTATTATTACTTTCCTCAATTATTGTATTTCCCCAGGTAAAAACAAACCATTTTGAATTTTATGGTGGACCTGCTTGTGAAATTTGGACAATTTATATTGGAGGGGCAACATTTGACGGAATGAATATGGTAGCAGGTGACGAAATCGCTATTTTCGATGGGGAAATTTTGGTTGGAGCTATGGAACTTACTCAAGTCTGTACTCCTGATAATCAGTTCGAGAATCATTTGTCTGCATGGAGCATGCTTTATACAGGCCCGGGTTATACTCCTGGTAATGCATATTCATTCAAAGCATGGGACGAAAGTTCTCAGGTAGAAGCAAATGAATTCTATATTACTTTATCCGATCCTTATGGTGGAGCATGGATGGGTGACGTTTTTCCAGCGGGTGATGGACAATATAGTATGGTTGAATTAGAATTTTTTCATAATAATCATATTCCGATTATTGATTACAATCCAACTTCCTTCACTCAACTAATTGAAGAAAATAGCACAGCACAGGATTTTCTTAATATTATAAGTGCCGGTTGTGGTACATTAATATGGAATATTGAAATTGTTTATTCTGAAAAATCCGATAACTTAAATGTTTACCGAAATAAGGAAAACTGGCTTGTTGTTAACCCACTAGAAGGAATTCTTGAACCCGGCGAAACCGAGAATGTTACTCTTGATTTTAACTCTAATAATATGGCGGTTGGAACTTACAATGCAAACATTATTATTTATAGTAATGATGAAAATAATCCGGAAGTAATTGTTTCGGTAACAATGATTGTTGAAGGGCAACCTGTGCCTCATTTTAATTTTGAGGGCGGCGATCCCTCAAGTCCAATGTGGATTATTTACCTAAGTAGTGTTAAAACAGCATATCCATACACCGATCTTGTTGCCGGCGATGAAATTGCTATCTTCGATGGTGATTTAATGGTTGGTGCATTTACATTAGATCAGGTTTGTACACCTGGTAATCAATTTGAAAATGACTTACTTGCATTTAGTGTTCTTAATACACAGCCAGGGTATCAGGCCGGAAATGAGTTTAGCTTTAAAGGCTGGGATGCAAGTGAACAGGAAGAAAAGGATGTTTTTATCTATGAATTCTTCGATCCTTACGGAGATGCTTATATGGGAGATGTATTTCCTGATATTGATGGAGAATTTAGTATTGCAGAAATAATCTTTTTGAATTGGCATACTCAGGTATATAATTTAATTGGAGGCTATCAGTTTATTTCTTCCAATGTCATTCCTGAAGATCCTGATATGACTGTTGTTTTATCCGAAATACTAAACGACAATCTTGATTTTGTAAGAAACACTCAGGGGCAAACTTTAAGAAAAATTGGCCCTAACTGGGTTAATAATATTGGTAACTGGATAATTGAAGAAGCTTATCTAATACATATGTTTAACGAAGATTCATTCTCAATAGGGGGCTTTTTGGTCGATCCTGATACTCCTATTCAATTATCGACAGGTTATCAAATGGTGAGTTATTTCCCTGAAAATTCTTTTGATGCTCTGCAGGCATTTAATTCAATAATTGGTGAAAATCTTGATTTTATCAGAAATTCTCAGGGATATACTTTACATAAAATCGGGCCGAATTGGATTAATGGTATTGGTAATTGTATTCCCGGCGAAGGATACCTTATTAAAATGTTTGCCGATGATATTCTTAATTATTCAGCTACTAACCCGTTTAGTTGCGGAGAACCTTTCACCGATTCTCGCGACGGACAGATATATAATACCGTACAAATTAGTGATCAATGCTGGATGGCCGAAAACCTGAATATAGGAGTCCAAATTGATGGCCTTCAAACAATGTCGGACAATGGTATAATTGAAAAATATTGCTATGATAATGATCCTGCTAATTGTGAAACTTATGGAGGGTTATACCAGTGGAATGAAATAATGCAATATTCTTTAATTGCAAGCACACAAGGAATATGCCCGGATGGGTGGCATTTACCTTCTGATGCCGAATTTTTTGAGATGGAAAATTTTCTTGATCCAAGTATTACTAATCCAAATATACATGGATGGAGAGGAATAAATTGTGGTTCAAAAATGCTTGAAGGCGGCTCATCAGGATTTGAAGCTTTGCTAGCTGGAAAAAGATTATGGGATTCAGGAGAATTTCAAGCTATTGGAGAAACGACAGGCTATTGGCACTCTACACCTAGTCCTTATAACCCAATTGAGGCAGGTTGGAGGGTGCTTCAGTTAAATAATCCACAAATAAATCGTAATGGTGGTTCTCAACTTTGGGGGCTTTCAGTTCGTTGTTTAAGGGGTGAGATAAATACTTGCGTTGATCCGATTACCGATATCCGTGATGATCAAACATACAATATAATACAAATTGGTGATCAATGCTGGATGGCCGAAAACCTTAATATAGGCACAAGAATAAACGGTGGTGAAGAAATGACTGACAATGGTATAATTGAAAAATATTGTTATTCTAATAATTTCACATCATGCGATGAGAAAGGAGGTTTATATCAGTGGGATGAAATGATGCAATATACAACAATACAGGGCGAGCAAGGAATTTGTCCTGATGGCTGGTATATTCCTTCAGATGAAGATTGGAAAATTCTGGAAGGAACAGTTGATAGTCAATATCCTGTTGGGGATCCGGTTTGGGATATTGAAGGATGGAGAGGTTTTGATGTAGGTTTAAACTTAAAATTCATAAATGGCTGGTTGAATAATGGAAACGGAACAAATAATTTTGGATTCTCAGTCCTTCCGGGTGGTTATCGTATGAATAACGGTGATTACTCCGGGTATTCAACAAGTGCATATTTCTGGTCATCTACTGAATACGGTAATGATTTAGCCTGGAGTCGTGCTTTATACTATAGCAATAATGATGTAAATCGTAACGATTATGAAGACCTCTTGTTATATAGCAATGATAATGAAAATCCTTCGGATTATGATGGACTTGGATTTTCTGTTCGTTGCATAAAAGATGAAACAAGTGTTTCGTCAAGCAGCATGACTTCAAATTTGAATGATAAAAACTCAAACGAGCTAAAACATTTAGAAAAGCAAATTTTAAAAACTGATTATTTTACTTTTGAAGGGGGTAATCCTGCCGATCCCGTTTATACGTTATATTTAGAAGGTTTGGAAATTGGTGATGAAGTAGCTGCCTATGATGGGGAACTTTTGGTTGGTTCAATGAGAATTTCTTCGGAAAAGGAATTTAACAATGAACTTCCGGTATTTAGCACAACTGTTAATGGAAAAGGCTATGAAGCCGGTAAACCGATAATTTTGAAAATCTGGGACATTTCAACTCAATCATTAATTCCTTTTGAATTCACTATGATTGATCCTTATGATGAAGCATATATGAAAAACACTTATCCTGAAGAAGATGGGTTTTATAGTATAATAAAATTTACAAAAGGTGTTAATTTTATTGAAAATGTCGAAGAAAACATTTCAATATTTCCAAATCCCTCCGAAGGAATATTTAATATCTCAATTGAAGGTGTGAGTGGAAAAATTCAAGTGAAAGTGTTTGATATTCATGCCAATGATTATAGGTTCTTTGAAATTGAAGGAACAAGAAACTTAACAACACAACAACTTGACCTAAAAGAATTAGCAGCCGGAGTTTATTTTATAAACTTTAGTAGCAAAGACTTCAGTCAGGTTAAGAAAATTGTGGTTCAATAATATTTACTTAAGGATACTATCTTTTTGAAAGATAGTATCCTTTATTCTTTCTTAATTAAAGTTCTCCAGGAATAAGAGTAGGAATATATCCATTTTTTATCTCAAGCCTCCCCACTCCCACCTTTCCCTTTTAAACTTTCACGGATTGAGAATTCAAAAAATATCATGACATAATTATTGAAAAACCAAGTCTTTTATGTTCTCGTCTATTGCAAAGTTTATGAAGCGCAGCAAATCCGTATGGATGCGTTTTAGTATAACCCCCACCCACCAAAATAACCAATTGATTATCTCGATATTTAATAAAAATTTTTATATCTTTACAAAATTATATAGGAAATATAAATAACCTAAAGGTGTATATATCCGAAGCATGGTTGTTGGATATGAGCACAAAAGGTGTGCATATAAGAGGTTGTGCATCATGCAGAAAACAAAAAAAGGATGAAAATTTAAAGGATGAAATTATGAAAATCATTTTAATTATATTAACAATCTTACAGTCTTATATAAGCAAATTGGTGGGTCAATTTTAGTATAAACAATAAAAAGTGGAGGTTATGATGAAAAAAATTATTTCAGTTCTTTTTTTGTGTTTTGTTATTACATCAGTAACAAATGGTCAAGAAATAGTTAAAGAGGGAAGATTTAATAGTTATAACGAGAGGATTGTATCTTTTCTCTCAGAATATTCAAAGAAATTGATCAAAACCCATAATTTATCAGGAGTAATTCTTTTGACTCAAGGGGATAAGATCCTTTTTCACGAGGCATATGGTTTTGCCAGCAGGAGATATAACGTTCCCAATAAATTGGATACAAAATTTAATCTAGCCTCTGCATCTAAAATGTTTACTGCTGTGGCTATAGGCCAGATGATTGAATCAGGGAAACTCTCATTAAATGATCCAATCGGTAAATATTTGGGTACGGATTGGGTATCAACAGAAGTGAGCGAAAAGGTACTGATAAAACATCTGTTATCCCATACCGCAGGATTTGGTAATTACTGGACTGATGAGTTTGATAGAATAGCTAATACACTTCGGTCTTTAGAAGATTACAAGCCACTGGTTTCTGATTCATTAGCTTTTGAACCAGGTACAAATTGGGAATACAGTAATACCGGTTATTTATTGCTAGGTGCTATTATTGAAAAAGTAAGCGGTCAATCATTCTATAAATATGTTCAAGAAAAAATATTTAATCCAATAGGGATGAATAATACTGGATTTTATGAATTGGATACACCTATTAAAAATTTAGCCACCGGATATTGGGTAGATATGGAAGATAATGCAAAACTCAAAAATAACACCTATTTACATGGTGTCAGGGCTGCCTCTGCCGGTGGAGGTTGGTCAAATTCATTGGATATGTTTCTTTTTATGGAAGCACTTATTAAAGATAAATTGATTAGTGCAAAAACTCGGGAAATTTTCTTTACTCCAAATCCTTTAATGAAAAGGTATGGATATGGATTTCAAATTAGAGATGGTTGGATTGGTCATAGTGGAGGATTTCCCGGGATTGAAGCTTGGATACGGTATTATCCTGAAAAAGATTTCGTATTAGTGATTTTAACAAACTATTATGATTCCGGTTTGGAATTGATTAGAAAATTGAAAGAAAATTTCAATATGTAAATATCTAAAAATAATCCCCATATCTGTAAAACATTTTTTCATATAAAATAAAAACCAGCGGCCCTAAAAACCCGCTTTTTTTATTTCTTGCTTTGATATTTAAATGAAATTTTTATATTTGTGGAAAATAATGATGAAATATACACTATTAATGCGCTATTGTAAGCAGCAACTAGCAATCGTCAAATTTTCGCAAAAGTAAATCATCAATTTTAAAAAAATGAAAGAAACACTATCGATCCTCATTCTCATTCTAGCGACAAACTTGGGCTTCTCCCAAAGACAGTCCTTTACCATTGATACTATTTATGGTTCTAAAGATTCGACTGTTGTATTCGTTCAGAAATATATCGACTCGACTTTAATGAAATCCTTCTATGGAATGTTTACTGACTCAACAGACAGTGAATTTAGGTATGGCTTTTTGAGAATGAAAAAAGG
>Ga0233437_1004338_pt1 | contig 16889 bp, 19 predicted proteins | sample SI_122_August201_FD_182714 | JGI IMG/M metagenome (GOLD analysis project Ga0233437, IMG submission 182714) | Seawater microbial communities from Saanich Inlet, British Columbia, Canada - SI_122_August2016_200_MG | ecosystem: Environmental > Aquatic > Marine > Inlet | place: Canada: British... | reverse complement strand
CTTTTTGACAGATAGAAACTTAATGTATGCTGAGCAAATTCTTCATTTTCTATTTCCGCATCTAATCTTCCCGCACTCCGCAACAAATTTTTGTTAAAATTTTTCTATATATATTCATTTCTATAATTGATTTGGACGGTGGAAATGAAATATACAAGAAACAACTATCAATTCATTAATAGAGAAGGAACTTCCCGGAATTTTACTAATAAAGAAAGAATCCAGCCGGATATTTATGAAGAATATCTAGTTTATTATACAAAAGGCCGGCAGTTTAGTCCTAACCATATATCATTTATCCGAAGACTACTTTCAACATTTAATGATTATCTGATAAAATCAAATATCAATATTTCAAGTATAAGAATTGCTCAGTTGGATTTCTTTTTGATGAGAATTAAAGGGCGTCTTGCCCCCTCTACATTCAGATCCTACCTTTACTACCTTCGTCATTTTTTAAGATATCTCTATCACGAATGTGGAATATTAGACACAGATCTTTCCCCCCTATTGGTTCTGTCATTACCGCGCGGACAAGTTAGACCACCAAATTACTTACGACCCAATGAACTTCAAAAATTATTCGCCAGTATTGGGCTTTCTTCAAAGAAAGATGCTCGGACATATGCAATTCTTCATTTAGCTTACACTTTAGGACTTCTCCCTCGCGAGATCTGTATGATCACCCTAGACGACATACACTTCATTCAAGGCGAAATAAAATTGCGGTCCCGACGATCTGAAAAATCTTTCATACTTCCATTGTCAAATGATACACTAAAATCAATAGCACTATATATGATTAAAGCAAGGCCACATAATAATGAAAGGGCTCTTTTTTTAAAAAGTAAACCTCCTCATGTACCGATCTCTCCATCTATCGTTAGCAATGATTTAAGACGCGTTATGCGCAAGGTGAATCTCGTATCTTCATCCTATTGTCTACGACATACATATGCCAAAAATTTATTGGAAAACGGCGCTTCATTATTTGAAATTAGAGAGATGCTAGGACATGCTCTAATACAAACCGCCAAAGGGTATCTTCAAATACATACGAAATTAATACGAAAGGTGCTTTTTGATGAAATCTTTTGAATGTTTCTTAGCCCCAAAATTGGAAGAATATATTGAACACCGATTATCTCTTGGTTATACGAATCGCAACATAAGGTCTGTTCTTCGGCAATTTGACAGTTATACAAGAGAAAATGCTGATGATTGGGATTCTTTTGAACCGGAATTTTTTATAAATTTGAGAACAACATTAAAAGGAGAAGCAAGTACTGTTAATGGAGTTCTTTCTGGAGTTCGCACTTTCTTCCAATTTCTAGTGCACCAGGGTCATTATCCATATAACCCCCTTCAGGATATCCCACCCCTTCCAATGGGACAATATTTTCCCTTCATTTTTTCCTCGGAAAAAGTGGATGAATTGCTGTTGTCAATTCAAAAAAGAGTTTTAGTCACCCAGGAAAACGATTTAGTGTATTTCTCTATCTATATAGCCATTCTTTTAATAGCAAGATGTGGTTTGAGAATTTCGGAACCTGCAAGAATATTGCTTACACATTATCGTCAGGATGAGGGAACTATCTATATTGAAAAAGCAAAATTTCAAAATAATCGCTTAATACCAGTTCCTAGCTCTGCAGTGGTTGAAATCGACAAATTTCTGGCGCTACGAAAATCTTTGCTACGTTATAAGAATACCCCATACCTTTTAATTGGACAAAAACAAAAACCACTATCAGCATTTGGTATTTACCATATATTTCATAAAGCAGTCAAAGATATCGGCGTTAATCAAGCAAGACGGAAAATAGACAACATAACATTCGGGTCTCCCGCCCCTCATAGTTTGAGACATTCTTTTGCTGTAAATACCTTAAAGAGCATAAAGGAACGGTGTGAATCTGTTTGGGATGCACTACCAATATTATCAGTCTACATGGGACACCGAAATATTATATCTACGATGCGTTATCTTACAGTTCTAGATGCTCAGCACCGTCAAAAGATATTTAATTTCATAATGTCTCATCAGGGGGAAATATGAAACTCTCAACTTGTATTCAACAATTTTTCGATCAATATCTGTCGCGTATTAAAGGAGTGAGTGAGAATACGATCAAAGGGTATAGAGATACCTTTACTCTTGTCCTACCTTTTGCTGCCCAATATTGTTCAATTAGAATCAAATCGCTAAGTGTAGAGCATCTTTCACAAGTGGTAATTCTAGCATTTTTGGATTACCTCGAAATTCAGCGCCTTAATATTGCAAGAACAAGAAACAACCGCTTAGCTGCTGTTAAATCGTTTTTTAGAATGATTAGACTTATGTATCCCGAAAAAAGAGATCTTGCCCAAAGTATTTTAGACATTCCCCAAAAAAAAACCCAGAAACAGCTAATTGGATTTTTGCATCCAGAGGAAATCTTTAGAGTCCTTGAGGCTGTTGACCTCAAAAAAAAAGAAGGATTCAGGGATTATACCATTCTCCATCTACTTTACGATTCAGGTATCAGGGCTAGCGAGGTTGCAAATCTCAATCTTGATTATTTCGATCCAGAACATAAAACGTTGGCAATATTAGGGAAAGGAAACCGCTATCGACTTATAAAACTGTGGCCAAAAACTGTCCAATTAGTGCGACTATATATTATCAAATACCGTACTGTTCCAAATCCATTATATGGAAATCGACTGTTTATTAATCAAAGGGGAGAGGAATTCTCAAGACATGGGATAAATCGTATCTGCAAAAAATATCTCGCCATGGCCTTGCCAATTGAGCGAGTCCAAACACTCAATCCTGTAGGCAGTTTTCGTCATTCTTGTGCTGTGGATATGCTCTGTTCTGGCTATTCTATAGATGAAATAAGAAATCATTTGGGACATCAAAGCATTAGCTCGACAATGGTCTATTTACATTTGGATCTATCTCGTCCAAGAGAAATACAAAAAAAAATGAATGAATATACCCAGTCCATTCTTTCCCAAGATCCACAAATCGAGGAACTGATCGATTGGGAAAACAAAGAGAAAACTCTTACTTGGTTGGATAGTCTATAGTGAGTTCCTATTTTTGCAGCTCAGATTACCAACTCAAAACACTATATAGACCATATTCCGAAAATGCGTTAAGCCCGGCCGCCTCTCCAATCCAGTGGTCAATTTGAAAAATCAGATGAAGTGAGCCTCCAGAAGTGGGGATGCCCATCAATACTTGGGTTCCACATACGGCCCTTTTTCGGATGTGGGGGAAGGGGCTACACTAAGAAGCGATACACCGACTGTTATTCTTTCGTTGGCCTCATAGCTCAGGGGGGCTGAAAAAGAGCAGCTATTAGGCACACATTTCAAGCCTGGAAGTGTCAGTGCCATTGATAAACTCTGCGAAACGGGGGGAAACATCAAAAGACGAAAACCTCCATTGTGCCCAGATAACATAGTATTGAGACGCGACTCGTTTCCAAACAGTTTGTTTGAACTGCTATTATGTTGCGAGTTGGCTAAACCCATTGGAAACAATAAGGATTCAGAGCGGTCCTCTGGATATCAGAAATTGACAAAGAAATCAATGGGTTGTCGATTATTTCGATGAGATTGAATCGTGTGCTTGCAGCATAATATTTCTCGCTTTTCCCACCTTTCCGTAATCGGCGCTTGGTTGTGAAACCCCTTTAGAGGCTATCCAACCAGGCCATTATGTCTGTGTTGTTCTCCGACTGAAGCAAATCATCTATTTTCTGATCATCGGTTAATACTGATTTCATGTGCTTGAGAAACCGGTCCTGAATCTGCCGCCTTCGCTTGAGGTCAAGGTGAAGGTAAACGGTTGAGGATTGAACATTTTCGTGTCCCAAATGATTCTTGATATCTGTAACAGAATCCCCGCGGTAGAGCATGTGAACGGCACAGGAATGGCGAAAGCTGTGTACGGGGTTAATCGTCTTGAGCCGTTTTTCTGGGAGCGCCTTTTCGAGATACTTTTTGCAGATCCGGTAAATGCCGTGCCGTGTTAACGCTCCACCGCGTTGATTGATAAAAAGCCGGTCTTGATAAAGAGGATTCGGGGGCACACGGTACTTACGGATATACAGCTGGAGAAGCTGAACGGTTTTGGGTTCAAGACCGATAATTCTGTAACGATCCCCTTTTCCCAAAATAGCCAGTGTTTTTTCTTGAGGGTTGAAGTAGTCTAGTTTTAACAGGGCGATTTCACTGGCCCTGGCGCCCGAGTCATAGAGCAGATGCAGAAGCGTGTAGTCCCGGAAGCCTTCTTTTTTATTCAGATCAACCGCCTGGAAGATGCTGAGTATTTCTTCCTCATAGAGAAAACCGACTATGGCTCTCTGTGTCCGTTTTTGCGGGATATTGATGATCCTGTCGGCTATTTGACGATGCTCCGGATGCATAAACCGCATCATCTTGGCAAAGGACTTCAGTGCTGCAAGGCGATGATTTCTTGTCTTGGCAATGTTATTGCGATGCTGCTCCAGATCATCGAGGTATGCCAGGACGAGTTCTGTGGAAAGGTGATCGATTGTGAGAGAGGCGATCTTGATGTGGTGATACTCTGCTGCAAAGGGTAAAAAGAGTTTGAAGGCATCCCGATAGGCCTTGATGGTATGACGGCTGGTCCCCCTGATGTAGGGAAGGTATTTGTTGAAAAATTCATGAAGTATGGGTGAGAGTTTCATACGACATCCAATTGGGATTTGGAGAACGCAATCAATCCGGCAACGTGCTTTGCATCGGACACTTTCAGATATGCATGGGTATACTGATATTTGCGATGCCCCATGTAAGCTGCCAGAACGGGCAATGCATGTTGGGCCGATTCCCCCCGGTCTTTTATGCGCTTTAACGTATTGATGGCAAATGAATGTCGAAGGCTGTGAGGCGTTGGGTAACCGAAAGTGACATTCCCGATGGCTTGTTTCGATCCTGCAAGGCCAATATCCTTGACCCGCTGATGGAAGAGGTCCCGAACATACCTGCCGTCTATCCTTTTTTGGCCTTTCCCGGCGAGAAGATAAGGATTCTGGTCATGGGGCAACAATGATCTGCGCACGGAAAGGTAGTTTTCGATTTCCGTCATCACCGATATGGGCATTGGGATCAACCGGTCTTTTCTAAACTTTGTTTTTTCGATGTAAATGGTTCCATCATCCGCCCTGTAATGCTTCAGCAATAACCGTACGGGTTCCGAGATCCTCATCCCGCAACGGGCCATCAGCAGGGTGGCCAGGTACATGGCCACATCCGTTAAAAAAGCCTCTTTGGTATTGCGTATTCGATTGGAAATCGCCTGTAGCAGTCGTTGTGTTTCTTCCAGGGAAAAGACAAAAGGGATAAAATACTTCTCCGGAAGGGGTGGGATATCTTGAAGTGGGTTATGTGCATAGATGCCCTGGCGTATCAAAAAGTTGAAAAAGCCGCGGATTGCAGAAAGTATTCTATTGACCGTGTTCGGATGTTTTTGCAAGTTTGATCTTAATTGAAGGAAAAATGAAGGTTGCATATCATCCCAACCAGCGTTTTGTTCCTTCAGATAGCGGTCTAAATCGTTAAGGCCATGCCTTAAAGCCTTTTTGGCGTAACCCAGATTTTTTCGATAAGCTACGTATTCTTCGAGTTTCCCGGCGAGAAAGCTTTCAAAGTTCTTCATGGAAAAGCACCTTTCGCATCATTTTGATGTGGATATGAAGATAGCTTTTGGTGGACTCGATTTTATCATGGCCCATCATTTCCTTGATTTCAAAAATGGGAGTACCGCTTTCAATGAGGTTTTGAGCGTATGTATGCCTCAGCCAGTAAGGTGTTGAGGGCAGATTGGCTTGCCGCATACATTTTCCAATACAATATCCGATTACGTTCGGCGATATAGGCCGGTGGGGTGTGTAAAGCGTTAAAAAAAGGGTCCTGTGTTTATTTTTGGCCCTGACTTTGATCAGGTAGGCAGCGATACTCTTGAGGGTATGATCGGGTATGGGAAGTGTCATGGGATTATTGCCTTTTCTGGTTTTGACCAACAGCTCTTTTTTCTGAAAAGAGATATCATCGAGGGTGATCCTGGCAACCTCAAAAGGCCGCAACCCTAAACAATAGGCCAGGTGGATTATGGCATAGGTTCGGATATTGGCAGGGGTGGAAAGCTTAAGACTGGCAAAAAGCCTTTGGATTTCCTGCGGCCGTAAAAATTTGGGGGGTTTGGCCTGAGAATAGGACCGTCTACTGGTTACCAAAACGGCAAGGTCTCTCTTGATTATCTCCCGTTCCTGGTACAAATACTTCAGAAAGCCCCGGAGCTTAGAACGGTAGGCCCTGCACGTCGCCGGCATAAAGGGCTCAAAAAACTCCGCCAGAAAAGCATCGATGTGCTCAATTTCTAATAACGAAAGATCGATTTCGTTTCTTTTCAGGTAATCATGCAAAGCGGCGATGACGCCTCTAATGTGGTTCATTTTCGGATATGGAATTTGTTTCCTTTTTTCATAATAATCCAGATACTCTTCATAGATTTTCGGTAACCAGCGCCAGTTCATTTCTATGGGCCGTCTGATTCTTTTTTGGTCAAAAAGATATCGCGAAAGCCCTCTGACGCTTGTATGGGTTGCACCGCAGAATTCCTGGAAAGACTTGAGAATTTTCAATGTGAAAATCTCATCCCACCTATAATTCTCAGCCTTTACAAAACGGCAGAATTGATCCAAGGTGTCCTTATCGTTTTCTACTCTTGTATGGCAATATCCTTCAGCTTCCATCCATAGCAAATATTCCCTGATCGCTTTCTCCAAGTCTTTATCCAGAGGAACTTTGTGAACTTGAATAGCTCGGAGCTTGTCTAATCGCAGCTTCTTATCTGTTGTTTTAGCCATGCGTTTTTCCTAAAGAACCAGCAATGAGCTGGCGGATAGTAGCGGGGTCATGATTTTCCATTTCTTCTTGGTTTTTAAGAGGTGGCCGAGATATCTCAACGACCTTCTCCGGGAGGGATAAAACTTGAAAGAACTTACCATCAAAGGCAATCAGATCTTTTTTGATCAGAGCGTTTCTTGCCAGAATGTAATCATCGACAGAGACTCCAAGAAGAGTGCATATCCTGTCATAGTAATAAAAAGAGATGCCCTTTCGGTCCCCTACAATGATCAGAAATAGATAAAGCAACAGTTCTTGCTGATCGAGACTGCTCCAAAAGCCATCGCGTAAAAACCGATGTTCAATAAAAGCGAAGCTGCCGTTGATCCTACGGACCCGCTGGGGAATAATGGGTATCTTTTCCGTCATGTTTCACCTCCTTTGTCCCCACAATAAAAAATAAAGAAAGACAAGTCTATCGAATCCATCTTTGCAAGAATCGGCTATCCAACTGGAATCAATAGATATTTACGCGATAACGCGTCCATCTTTGCAAGATTTCCTGGGCCAGGAATTAAGTAGTAACTCCCTGCTTTTACATACGATTTTTGATTTAACGAGTCCATCTTTGCAAGATTTCCAAAACGGCGCTTCTTATCCCGTTTTTTTTGCAAAAGCCGATTACGTTCCACATATTCCGGATGTTGGCCTCTGTATTTTCGCCAGTAATCATGATTTTGTTCAACCCAGCATTGTTGGCTCTCCTTCTGATCCTTTTGATATTCTGGATCATCTTGCATTTTTTGGAGTTGCCAACGGTTTCTTCTCACCCGTTGGCAAACTTCTCTGTCGCAGAATTGATGGTTTTTTACCCGAGGATTCGGAAGAAAAAGACGTCTGCAGCTTCGATTTGCACACCGGATCTTTTGGTCCATGGTTTCCCTCCGAGGGAAATCATAACCTCATCTGGGCTGTTTCAATGATACAAAAGCAAGAAGCAAATCCAGCGCAAATGACATTCAAGTATTTGTTAAGAAAAACGGCCATGGAGGGAAGATCAAAAGATAATTTCTGCTCGGCACTTAAGGTATATTCAGACTAACTCACTGGAAAGAATATGAAGAATATGGGAAGTAGAAGCACTTTTTCAAAATCTCTTTTTTAAGAAAATGCGAAGAAGAAAATTCACGCAACATAATTAAGCCAAAACATAACTGCTATGTTTGTCAGTTCCTTCGGAAAGGTATGGGCGTTAAATATCTTTTTGATACTACATGCTTTTTGGATCAGAATATTCTCTATCTGTGTCAAGGTATTCCCATTTTGAATGATGCTTTAAGATGGTTGCAGGCCGCATCTTATGATGGGGATAAGAGATCAGTTGTCCTCAGACACTCGCCTCCACGATTCTTCTATATTCAGATTTTCAAAATTTTCCTTGACAATAATTTGGGATTTATATATCGTTACGATATATATCGGGTTAAACACATCTGAGAGGAGTTAAATTATGGACATTAAGACAATGATATTGGGTTTTCTCATGCGCGGCAGTATGACCGGTTATGAGTTCAAAAAGAGATTCTCTCTTTCATTCTCCTTCTTTTCAGCCCTCAGCTACGGCTCCATTTATCCGGCGCTCAAAAAGTTGGAACAGGAAGACTGGATTACTCTGAAAATGGAGGTTCAGGACGGATCTCCCAATCGCAAGGTCTATACGATCACGGATTCAGGCAGGAAGGTCTTCCTGGAGAATCTCCGCACACCTTTCACCCTGGAGCGGCAGAAAAGTGCATTCCTTGCCCGGCTCTTTTTCTTTGCCCACCTTACCCGGGAAGAGCGCCTGACCACGGCAAGCCGATATCTGGAATCGATTAAGGAAATGCAGCAAACCCTTGCAGTGGTGGAACCTGAAATCAGAGGCCGTGCGGATGAATTTCAGTATCTCTCTTACCAATTCGGGATTCGGTTTTTTGACGATCTTGCCCGGAATGTAAAACAGGTTTTGGAGGAACTGGAGGGGGAAAAACCTGAAGACAAGATCCCACCATCCCAAAAGGGAACACTTGCGGAAGATAGAGGAGGTGGGTCATGAAACAGTTAGGGAAAACCAGGCGATTCCTCCTGTATGCCGGTCCGTTCCCCGCGCTGGCCTTTTTTAAGGTATGGGCCGCATCCCATGCTGGATCAGGCCAAGGGTCTGGGAGTTTAACAGTTGTTTCGCTGCTTATGCTGGCTTTTTGCGCAATCGTGATTGTTGTTGCGAAACGATGGGACAAACCCTCCTATTTCGACTGGACGATTGGTATCTATTTTGCCCTGATCTGCCTGTCCTTGCTTGTCTGGCCGGATTCTGCCGGCAGGGTTTTGTCTCGGTATTCGGTGACCGGTATCTATGGGTGTTTATTCGCAGCAGCCTTTTTTCCGCCCGTTTTCGGCCTGGAACCCTTCACCTGTCACTACGCGAAGAAACATGCCCCGGAAGCGGTTTGGAGCAATCCTGTCTTTGTACGCATCAACCGGATCATGACTTACGCCTGGGCCGGGATTTTTGCTTTCTCTGCCGTTTTGAGTCTGTATCCATCAATGATTACCCGAGCCGTTATTCCGCTTGGCATTATTTTATGTGTCGGTCTGCCCTTCAATCTTCGTTTTCCCAACTTCTATTTAAAACGCCTGGGGCTTCCGTCACTTAAGGAACAGAAAGAAAGTGCTCTGGAGGAAAACGCAGCCAAAAGAACCGACCCGCTACCTGAACATCTCCCTGAGAGTGCCTGGAAAGCGGTATCCTCCATGCCAGACGTGTTCAGGCCGAAGGCCGCTGGAGGCCTTGAGGCCGTCATCGGCTTTGAGGTATCGGGCTCGGAAAACTTCAAGGCTTATCTGCATATCCAGGGTGACACGTGTGTCCTGGAAGACCGGTTATCAGGCGAGCCGGACTTGATGATCCATACGCCGTCGGAGGTTTGGCTGGCGATTGCACGGAAAGAATTGAGTGGACAGGAAGCCTTTCTGTCTGGCGCGTACACAGCGGATGGCAACCTGGGGCTCCTTATTAAGATGAAAGACCTCTTTGCCGGGGAGGCCCTTTCATCAAAAACTGCAAATTCCGGTACGCAAAAAACGATGCCGACTATTTCGGCAAAGTCAGATGATACAGAAAACAAATCTATTACACCCAACCATAAAAGAAAGGAAAATACCATGAAAGTACTTGCCCTTAATTCAAGTTCTCGAGGCGAAGGCCAGAGCAAAACCGAGTTGATGCTTAATCACCTTGTTCGTGGAATGAGAGAAACAGGAGCCGATGTTGAGGCGGTCAACCTACGGGAAAAGAAAATAAAAAATTGTGTGGGATGCTACACATGTATGACTAAAACCCCGGGGAAATGTATACTCAAGGACGACATGACAGAGGATCTTTTCCCAAAATGGTTGGAATCCGATCTGGTTATTTATGCCACACCGCTGTTTCATCACACTGTCAATGCGACCATGAAGACCTTTATAGAGAGAACTTGGCCTATTTGTGAACCCTTCCTTCTGGAAAGGGAAGGACGCTGGGTTCACCCTCTTCGAAGGAAGCACCCTGGGGTTGTGGTCCTTTCCGTGTGCGGTTTTCCGGCAATGTCTGCCTTTGGTGGATTGACTCACTATGTGAAATTTCTTTTTGAAGCGCAGGAAAAAGGGAGGCTGTGGGCCGAAATCTATCGGCCTGGTGCCGAACTTATGTATAGTACCGTTGAGAAGCAGAAAGATATCCTCGACGCCACCACTCAGGCAGGTAAGGAACTTGTGGAGAATCACAGGGTTTCTCCGGAAACACTGGCACGTATAGAACAGCCGTTAACTAATAATGTTTCTACTTTTGCAAAAATTGCGAATTGCGCATGGAAGACCTTCATTGCCGAGGGCGTCAGCCCAAAGGAGTTTAAGGAAAAAGGGCTTGTTCCCAGGCCCGACTCCATCGAGACCTTTATGATGCTATTTTCTGTAGGTTTAAATGCTTTCGGCGCAGACGATAATAAGGCCATCCTTCAATTCAATTTCTCGGGCGATGTGCAAGGAACTTGTCATTTCCGCATCGAAAACGGAGCCGTCAGCACCCTCCAGGGTTCCGCTGAAAGCCCGGACGTGACGATCGACACGCCTTTTGATGTTTGGATGGATATCATGACTGGCAAAGCGGATGGCCAAGAGATGTTCATGGCGCAAAAATACAAGGTTCAGGGGGACTTAAGTCTTTTGATGCGCATGGGCCAGACCCTTGGCAATAAGGCAAGCTCTTGAAACTGTAGAATAGCCACGAATACCAAAAGCATGTTACAAAAGACTTGTGGACATGAGAAAATCCTCCTCTTTGGGCCTCGGCAAAAAATAAATGCGCAAGATCGCGCCGTATTTTGGTCCGGATACAAGGTGCATCCGTCAGTGCATATTTGTGGATATGTGCCCGCGGATGCAACGCAGTAGACGGGCCAAAGGACAAGCCAGATTGTGAATTTATTTTTTTGCCGAGGCCCTTTAATTTAAATTTAGCCTTCATAGGAGGTAATTCTCATTGTCCATATTTTCAATTATTCAAAGTACGCAAATTCCGGATGAACCAGAAAAACCTTCTGAATCGCTGGCGTTTTGATATGCGAAATCTGGGGACAATACTAATTTCAATACATTCTGAGTAAATATCCGGGGCCTGAGGACCCGGCTTTGGCTTAACCCCTAAAAGGGGGTGAACTTCAATCGCCTCCTGAGGGCACGATTGAGTTGTTCCCGTTGTCCGATCAGCATTTTGGGATTCGGGAAGCGAATTCACCCTTGGGGCCTTTGCTACTGCATTTTGGCCCCCAAGGCCATATCGTTTGTGATAACTTGTTAAATCAGCTCATTTTTTTCTCCTTGGCCTTGTTTTAGGAACAACTCAGCCTTGGATATAACAAATGGGCTGTTCAGATGGCAAAGCCACTGAACTCTGACCTTGCCCTGAGGGCAAGGGTTTTTATGCTGGACTAAAATCCTCGATGATATCAATTTTATATGTCAAATATTTTTCAAAGCCAAATGCTTTTCAAAATTAAATGTTTCACAGGTTTTGACAAAAGCCAGTCCTATGGACTATTCTCAATTTATGTTGCGGGTCTGGTTATTGTTGTGAGTATTTCATTCCCTCCATTTGATTCCAAAAGAGTATTTTCCTAATCCTTATCATTCTTCTGATTCTTTCATTCCATTTTATTCCTTCCCGGCTTACGCCGCCCTTGGCATGTTCAATGGAATCCCCGGCAAATAGTCGTGTATCCTGATGAACCGTAATTTGATTGCGTCCTGTAATTTAAACCAGACAGGGGGAAACTATGGGCAGTCAGGGATACACAAAAAAGCGACCTTGCTGTATTTGCCGGCGATGGTTCACACCCCATCCGAGACTGAAAGACCGCCAAAGAACCTGTGGTGATCCCGGGTGCAAAAATGAACGGCATCGACGGAAATGCGCAGAGTGGAATCACCGAAACGGAGATTACTTCAAAAGCAACTATCTGCAAAAAAAGCTTGATTCCAAAAACAAGGAGACCCAGCTCAAAAGCCGTCTGAAGACCGGACTTCCCAAAAACTTTGTTCAAGACGTGATCGGCGTGCAACACCTCGTAATCATGGACTATATGGCGCAACTAATAATTTCACGTTTTCAAGACGTGATAAATGCACAACTTGCTGAAAAAACAAGTCAAACAGGACGACTACCCCGCAAGAAGTGTTCAAGACGTGATCGACTCTGACTGGACTGTTTTTCTATGATTTCCCTCAAAAACAGCGGGGGCGATCATGATCAAAAAAATAATCCTGGACCCAGGCCGGGTCAGACGCATTCAAGGCGGCTTCAGCTTCATTCCCCACCGATTCCTGACAGATGGCTTTCTGGTCTCTTTGGATCAAACAGAAATTCTGTTGTATTTCTTTCTGGTTCTGGCTTCAGATCGAAACGGCCTTTCCTTTTATTCCTATGACGCCATCTGCACCTTTCTGAAGATCACCGCGGATGAGTACATCGAAGCCAGGGACTCCCTGATGAATAAGGATTTGATTGCCTTTGATGGAAGCCTTTTCCAGGTGCTCGATTTACTAAAAGAACCGGTTCAAAGAAAGCAACGGCAAAACCATGGAATTATGAAATTAGAGAACCTTATCCAGCAATCGATTGGGGAGATCTGAAATGGGAACCGATCATATCAGACTGTATGGGAAAGACAGGATGGCACCCCAAGTTGCTCAAAATCACCAGGTTCGTCTGCCCCATATTTACGAGAAGTATCTCTTTTGTATCCGTGAAGGCCAGGCCATTTCCATGAGGAATGTCAAAGCCACAAGACGGGTCCTGGCTTCATTTCACGAATATCTTGAACAGCATCAAATCACACTTTCCGGTTTGAAAATCGAGCATATTGATGCTTTTCAGGCCGATTTTCTCAAACCATTTTCCACCATGACCCGAAATATTTATCGAAGTAAACTGAGAAGATTTCTAAGCTACCTGTTTGACGAAAAGATTACCGGAAAAAACCTGTCTTATGGGGTCGTGAGTCCCCGGGTGTTCAACCAATCCAGACCGCCAAAATTTCTGCGGCCGGAGGAAATCAAGAGACTCTTCGAAAGCCTCAGGTTGGAGACGCCGGCACAGATTCGAACCTATGCCATGATGGTTTTGGCCTACTCGTTGGGTCTGAGACCCGCGGAGATCGGTCACATCACCCTGGATGACATCTCTTTTCGAAAACGAGAACTTATCATCAGCAGCAGGAAAATGGGCAATCCCGTTGTGCTGCCTATCCCCTATAAAACCCTTAAAGCCATTGCGGCTTATGTCCGCAAAGCCCGACCTGAAAGCGATTACAGAGAACTCTTCCTGACTTGCAACAAGGCCTATAGGCCCATCAGCACCAATGTGGTTTGTAATCATATCTCAAAGGCCATGAAAGAAGCCGGACTGTCTTCCAGCGCCTATTGGCTCAGGCACAGTTATGCACAGGGTTTGCTGAATCTTGGCCGGTCCATTTATGAGATAAAGGAAATGATGGGACACCAGAATATTCGATCTTCTCAGCGGTATCTGCACATCCACATCGAACTGATGAGAAAGGTTTTGCTCGATGAGACCCTATAAAAGCTTTCTTGCCTCTGAAATGGAGGATTACCTTCAGTATCGTAGTAAAAACCTCGGCTATAAAACGATGCCTGCCCGGTACCATCTTCTGAAATTTGATGATTATCTTCGGAAAACAGACGCTGGCTGGCATTCTCTTACACCGTCTTTTTTCCTTGGAATGAGAGCCGGACTCACAATGGAAGCGCGGGGTATCAACGCCATTTTTTCATCGATTCGGAGCTTCTTCCGTTTTCTTGCCGGTCGTGGTTATGTGGACCATAATCCCTTGCGGGATATTCCGAGGCTTAAAAAAAACGTCGTTGTACCCTTTGTTTTCTCTCCCGATCAAATCGACCTGCTGTTGAAGTCGGTCTCCAAAAACATTCGAACGACCAACGGATGTTTTTTGACAGACCTGGCCATTTATATGGTGGTGCTGGTCATGGCCCGGTGCGGAACAAGGATCTCTGAACCCATCAAACTTTTGCGGTGCAATTACCGCCGGGATGATGCCACCCTCTATATTGAAAGGACCAAGTTCGGCAAAGACAGAATTATTCCGATTCCCAAAAAAGTTGTTGCAGAGATCGAAAACTATCTCGCTGTCCGCCAAACTCTTCGCCCAAACGATAAGAATCCCTACCTGTTTGCCGGCAGAGAAGAGCGAAGTCTGAGTGGCAACACTGTTCGGGTCGCGTTTGATAAGGCGGTGAGCGACATGGGTCTAAAGCAGTCCAGAAAAGTTCTGGGCAATGTGAGTTTCAACAGGCCCACCCCCCATTCCCTGCGTCATTCTTTTGCCGTTAACACCCTCAACAGAATCAGAAAATCAGGTGGATCCGCCCAAAACGCTTTACCCATACTGGCCGCTTATCTGGGGCACACGGATTACATTTGCACCAGTGTTTATCTTCGGGTTTCAGATGCCATGAGTCGCAAAAATCTCGTTGATTTTTGTCTTTGGCAGAGAGTAAACAAATGAAACTTTCACCCCTGGTTCGTCAGTTTTTTGATCAATACCTGCCTGCCATCAGAGGGGTCAGTCAACAGACCATAAAGTCCTACCGGGATGCCTTCAGGCTTTTTCTTCTCTTTGCGGCATCGTTTTATGGCATCAAGGTCAAATCGCTTCGTGTGGAACATATTAAAACTGACCTTCTCGTTTCGTTCCTTGAGAATCTTCAAAGCGATAGGAAAAATGGGGTCAAAACCCGCAATCATCGGCTTGCAGCCCTCAAATCCTTTGCCAAAATGATTCGCTTTTTGCATCCGGATCAACAAGGGGTCGTAAACGCCATCCTCAATATTCCCCAAAAACGCGAACAGAAGGGACTCATCGGGTTTCTTTACCAGGATGAGATACTACGGGTCTTTGAGGCGGTTGATTTAAAACGAAAAGAGGGGTTCAGGGATTACACGTTGCTCCATCTGCTCTACGATTCCGGGGCCAGGGCCAGTGAAATTGCAGAGTTGAATATCGACTATTTTAATCCCAACCAGAAAACCCTTAGCATCCTGGGCAAAGGCAATCGGTTTCGTCTCATAAAGCTTGAAGCGAAAACCTGTCATCTTCTTCAGTTGTATCTTCGAAAATACCGGATGACCCCAAAGCCCTTTTTTGAAGACCGGCTTTTTATCAATCAACGGGGTGAGACGTTCACTCGCCATGGCCTTTATCGCATTTGTAGAAAATATCTCGAAAAGGCCCTTCCCCCAAAACGTCTGAAATATATCAATCCCGTTCATTCATTCCGCCATTCGCGAGCAGTTGATATGCTCCATAACGGTTATCCCATCACGGATATCAAAAACCAGCTGGGTCATGACAACATCCAGTCCACCACAATCTATCTTCATCTGGATCTGGATCGAAGACGGCACATTCAAAGGCAGTTCATGAAGCACATGCAATCGGTCCTGGCGGACGATTCCAAAATAAATGAATTACTCCATTATGAAAATGAGGGGGATTTGATGGTTTGGCTCGATAGTTTATAACGGGGGCATGCAAACAATAGCCCTTTACGGAGAGGTACGATTAAGGTAAAAATATTATGTTGCCTGTTGCAAAAACCGTTTTCTCAAAATGTGAGATAAACTATTGCTTTTATTATTGAATTCGGATATCTCGCCCCAAAGGTGAAAATCGATTTTATTTCAGATGGTTATGGCAGCTCGCAACATAACTCAATGTATCCCATTTTTGGCGACTAAAAAAGACACACAATATGTGGTATATGGCCTCCTGCACTCCGTGCATGTCTTGACAGTTTGCAGTTAAACGTGCCAGTGGTATGTTCGAGTATACCGGGATTCACACATAATATGTACAACTCTGTAAGTAGAGAGAAGAGGACTGGAGCGTATAGTCCTCACCGTAGAATTATTGGCTTAATCTGGCATTTATACCATTTAGGCTCACGTCAACCTGTTATGAACCTCAAACATTTACAGGGATATCTCAATGAGTTCGTTTTCCGTTTCAATCGGCGATTTTGGCCATTAGTGGCTTTCGATAGCGTACTGAACGTACTGAGGATCGTGGCTAGGGTAAAGACAACGACTTACGAGAAAGTGTACGAGGGCACATGGGACTATCACTAGGCGTGGACTCTGACGCTGGGGTAGGCGTGTGTGTAGCATCCGGTTAGGCGTGGCAAAATTTAAACTATAACGTTTTTTAGCGCCATTAGTATTAATGACGTGTTGGGAAATGGGAAAATTTCATTCATATACCTTAGAATTACAGTATTTAGGAGGATTCGGTGAACGATTCCCTTATAAAAATGAGTGGCGCAGAACATTTCAAGTTTCTGATTCCATTACTTTGGAAGAACTTAACGATATAATACAACGCATTTTGGATTGGGATGCAACACAT
>Ga0233437_1004332_pt1 | contig 16911 bp, 14 predicted proteins | sample SI_122_August201_FD_182714 | JGI IMG/M metagenome (GOLD analysis project Ga0233437, IMG submission 182714) | Seawater microbial communities from Saanich Inlet, British Columbia, Canada - SI_122_August2016_200_MG | ecosystem: Environmental > Aquatic > Marine > Inlet | place: Canada: British... | reverse complement strand
ACAGCACTTAGCGGAAGCGTGTGGAAATCGAATCCACCTATGACATCACTGCCACACAACGGCTTTGAAGGAAGTTGCCTGTTCTTTTTATTGCTTTATTTACAATGGTTTATCACTTGTGATGGACATTGTTCCCTGTGGTGTTCCCTCTTTTTAGAGGTGTAAACTAGTGGAATATTGATTGGTATTTTGAAGTATTTTGGTGTGGGTTTTTAAGTAATTTTCTGCCAAATCTGGGAAATCTTGCTCTAGTTTTCTTGGGATAAAACCTGTATATATCTCAGTTGTTGTTACTGATGAATGACCTAACAATAATTTTACTTTGTAGATATTTTCTGTCTTTAAATAAGTTCTCAAGGCAAATGTATGACGTAGTGAATGAAATGTTTTTCCTGTGATTCCAGCCAATCTACTTGCTTTCAGAAATGATTTTGAGTAGTACTGTTTTGTGTAGTTTTTATCTTTTATCTCCCTCAATATTTCTATTAGTTCCGGTGTCAATTGGACATGATGTTCACGATTTGTTTTGTAATCCTTGGCCTCAATTATTAGAAATTCTCCATCTAGATGCCCTAACAATGGTTCAGATAGTCTGCATCCAGTTTCACGATAAAAATGCATTGCTCGCTTGAAATGTGGAGACGCACAGTTTTGTATTTGCTCATATTCATTGTTGGTTAAATATTTTGGTAACCTCTTGGCTATTCTGATCTGTTTGATTTCTGGTACTTCCTTTATCAACCCCTTTCTTTTACACCACCGTAGAAACGTTTTTATTCCTCTAAGGTTGATATTCATGAATGCTGATGACCAGCCTTCAGAATATGCTGATTTAAATTTATAGATATCATCCTGGGTCATCCGTGAAACTGAATACGATCCACCAAGTACCGTCCTCAGATTTCTCAGTGTTCTATCATCTATTGATAATGTAGATTCTTTAATTCCATCTTGGCGACGTTCGGAGATGTATTTCTCACCGATCTCCGCAAGTGTTTTATGCTTTAACTTGATTTCCCCGGTATCATTTTGCCATGAAAATATATACACTTCACCCATTTTTATTTTAGGCTCAGCCATATTTATTTCTGCATTTCGGATTATGGCTATACTGCGACTATCTGTTTCCAGTGAGATGGAGATTGGTTTTTTTGATTTTAAGTAAACCCTGCGAAAGTATCTACCTCGCTTTATCACTAATCCTTTCTCATTTATGTTTCTATTTGACATTTGAAATTGCTATAAACCTATTATTATTCATTACTTATCTAATATTATCATAATTTACTGCCATTATTGTCTGTTCGCAAGCATTTAGTATCATTATAAACTTAATAAATACAACATGATATAATATGATAAGGTATATAATTTCATAGGCTTTAGCATCCTGGATTATTTCTTTTTAAGGTGCTTATTTTCATAAATCTCAAGCGGACTAAAGGACTATTATTGAGGATTTTTCTAAACTTATTTTTATGTCTCTTTATAGAGAACTTTCAAAAAATCTACCTTTTTTGTCCTTTAGTCCTTTCTCCTTCACTTTCTTTTATTAAAGATATTTACTACTTCAGTTGTTACTTGTTTATTTATAAAGTTTATCCCTTCATAAATACTATTACCACTTTTTTTCTTTGAACTAATACCAAGATTATATCCCACCCTTCTACCAAATGCATTTTTGGTTATATTTTCATGTGGATACTCTTCATCCTGCCATTTCTTGAATTTTTTATACAGATCAGCAGCACTAATGGAACTTCCCGCTTGCTTTCCTATATTGCCATCTAGCCATTCTGACACTATATCATTTTGATTATGATATTGTTGAGTTGCTTGAATAACTTCTTTTGGCGATTCCAATCCATCTTTTTGATATAATTTGTACCCTTCTATTGCCCATTTCATTATTCCGCGTATCTCTGTATTTAGGGTTGCAGTCAATTCTTTATCTACTGATTTACCTTCAAATTGAGCCCTAAATAGAATCACCTTTACTCTCCTCCAATATCCATAAGTGTTATCTGCAACATTTGGTAGGTTGTTTACTGCAAGCCATAATTTAAATTGTGGTTGATAGGTGGTGGCCTCTTTGTAGAGTAGTCTTGCTGTAACTGAATCCTCTCCAGTTATTGCCTTTAGCCGTCCCTCATCAAAAACTTTATTCATATCATTTTCTGATGACGTGACTAATCTTACTGAATGCAGACGGGCTATATCATTTGATTGTGTATTTCCATATTTTTTTTCAAATGTAGTAAAGGGTGCATCGTATGCATAATCTCCAAGTAGTTTTCTTCCAATCGATAGAAATACCGATTTTCCGTTTGATCCTGAGCCCTCTAAAATAAAAAAGCATTGTTCTTTTGTTTCCCCAGTTATTGTATATCCTATTGCTTTTTGTACAAAATTTTTAAGGTTTGCATTCCCATCAAAAATCTCATCAATGAATTTTATCCATCGTGGACTTGTTGCAGACTCTTCAAAATCATACCCCACACATTGTGATATCATTAATTCTGGTCTTCCAGGATAAAACTCCAATTTCTTAAGGTCATATATGCCATTCGTAAATTGGATCAGGTGTGAATGTTTGTCCCATTCTTTTGAAACCGTAGCAATCCTACCATAAGATTTTGCTAATTTTATACAATTGTTTATATAGTGGAGGTTTTCAACTTTTAATGCATGGGATGAATGTAGTTTTTTTAATTCGAAGTCTTCAATATTTAACACCTCTCGCTGCCTTTTTCGAGCTGCTTTTTGTGCTATCTTTATTATTTTATTTTTTAAATCTGGCTCCCAATATTGGCCATTCCATATTAACCATCTTCTGTTTGTATGATCATATCGGAGGTAGTTACCATATCGAGATACAAGGTAATCTGCATTACCGCTATCTGTCCGCTCAAATTCTTCTACAAACTTGCGTATATATACTTTTCGAGGGGCTGTCATTTCACCTTTGTGATTTGGGTTTTCCTTCTTCTGACTTGTTGTTGTCGATTTTTTTGTACTATTATTTTTATTGTTCATTTTTTAACTCCTGTAATTCGGTTTTTTGTTTTGTTGTTAAACGGCCACCCCCACCTATGATGAATTTATCAACCCAGTTTCTATGGATTAATATTTTCCCACCAGTTGGTCGAGTTCCTCGTTTTTTGGATTTCAGTTTCCCTGAGGCGATAAGACTTCTGACTGTTCGTTCGCATGCACGCATATATCTGGCGACTTCTTGAACAGTTAGCCAGGGTGATCTCTGCATTTTAAGTTGGGATACCAGTTTTGTCATCCGATAATTCCTTCTAATTGATGCTGATTTTCTCTTTTTGGGGTCTTAACCGAGTTTGTGAGCCTTAATTTTAGAGGCTCATGAGGGGTGTGTGTCTTTTTCATTTTTCCATCTCTCCTTTTTAGTTTTTCTGAGACATGGATATTTTACATTAAGTATTTGTTTTACTTAAGGATATGGCGGGTCATTTAGTGTATTATATAGTGGGGTCCTTGCTTATATTTTGGTATTTATTGTATTGCTCGCAATATATCGATTTTATTTTATATTCATCTCTAATTAATTTGTGTTCCAAACCAGTGTCAAATAGGTTGTCCACTAATAATTTTCCATTCGTTTTATCTTGATTGCGAAACGCTTCTGGGATATTTTTTCCAGATATTTTTTTCCCTGTATATTTCTTGTTGTTCGAATCTCCGATGCATCGATTATAGTACTTAATCATTTCTGATCCTCTGAATATCTCACCATCAGAATAATCTTTAAATAGAAATTTTATAAAGCCCATTAATACTTTGTTTATATTTATTTTTTTCTTTCCAAGTTTTATAAATGAGAAGTCTTTAAATGGATTAAAATCTATTTCGTTTTCTTCATCTACTTTGTCGCCAAGACTATCATGTATGCTTTGAGATTCTATTTTGCAGAAGTTTTTTTTTCTAGCTATATTCTTCTCTAATGCCCAATTCTCAAAAATTGTTATTGTCTGCTCAATTATTACATTCTTTTGGTTTCTGATTATTGTATATTTATCTGTTTCCCTTCCCTTATTCCGGTTTAGAAGCCTCTTTATACATTCATATAATGCAGCAATATGGGTATAATTTTCTGTTTCTACCCGTGACATGATCCAGTTTTCATTTTGTGCATTTTTTATTATTTTTATTCCTAAGAATGGACTTGCTATTGTTTTATTTTGTCCTAAAAATTGTAATCCTGGTAAATCTAGGATTTCAATAAAACTAATATTTTTTAGTTCTCTTATTACTTCCTCTGTTGCATAATATCCATTTCTTGGATAGTTTACTCCATCTCTATTCACATATTCTGAATATCCTTTTTTGGGATATCCTATTCGTATTATTCCTTGGGTTTTATCCTTTTCATGTTCTTTATAGGTAAATATATCATCTATATGATCCTCAAATTGAATTATGAATTTATCTAGCTCTGTCATTGGTGTTTTACTTTTGTATTTTTTTCGGCCTCAGTACTAGAAATGCCTTTGGTTCTAAACTCCATTGCTCAATGTCCCAAGGATAGAAGTATTCGATGTTGCCACTCTTACATTTCGCTTTTCCCCCTCGTTCTATAAACTCAATTTCGCTAACAATAGCTAATGCAGTTGTCCCAGCCTCATTTGTATGTAGCTCTACTTCATTAGAAGTCATCATTATTGAGTCTACTATGCCACTCGTCGTACCCTTTACCTCTACTTTTATAGTGTCTTCCCCCTTGACTGCCAAATAATCATATGAGTTCTTAGCAGATGTGTCTTTGAGTTTGTAGCCAAGCTTTGATAAATATTTATGTGTGACCTCCATTGCTCGCAGTTCTACCGCTTTTCTCTCTGGTCCACTTAATCCGTATCCTTGTCGAGCGTTTGGATTCTTTTTGGAAGGATTTACTATGGCATCAATATCTGATTTTGCAATTTCTGATTGTGGTAAATCGTTTAGCTCACTGCAATGATCATATATTGTCGATAACAGAGTTAGCGCATTACAGATTGTATTTGATATCTCTTGTTCTGTGACTATTTGTAATTCATAGCTTTTACAAAGGATGGTGGCTTTTTCAAAGGATTTGGGAAGCGGATGAATTGAGCCAATATTGATTTCATCAGGAAAGTGAGATATGTCTAGCTCAGCCCTCGCCAGTACACCCAATGCCCAGTCGACCTTTCTTTTTATCTCACCATCTGAATATTTTACTAAATCCCCTTTATCACTATCCCATTTGCTTGCTCCACAGCCCAATGTGATAAAACAATACTTTCCATTTGTTGAAAAGTGTATTACCATGTAATAACCCGTTGTTGCAGATGGCGATAATTCTTTGGAATATATTCTTACCCAAGGTGCTTGCGTTTTCCTACCTATGCCATCACTACCCTCTATACTCATGTCGTTAGTGTACTTGACTATTGATTCGGTATATTCTGCCCAGTGCTTTGTTAATGCTTTTGGTAATTCTGAGCGAATTAATACACCTCTTCGCTTCATCCACGATGTATTTTCACTCGAATACTGTTGCTGCAATCTTGCTATTTCATTTATTACTTCTATCATATTTTTCTCTTTTGATGCTATGTCACCCTACTTTCAGCTTCACTCTCTTGTTTTTAGGTTATGCTTTCCCTTGTATAGATTAGGTCTGCTTCCAAATCTGGGTGATACTCATAATGATATCGTAGCGTTTCTATTGTTATTCCTTCTTTTGTGCAATTTTCTGAGATGTCTTCCTTATCGATCTTACTAGTTATCTCTGTGATTTTCTTGAGTTCTTCTTCTAACCTTTGTAATGTATTTTCGAGTGGTATTGTGTAATCATAATCAGTTCCATCTAGCCAAAAACCTCCTACTATGGTTTTTTTTACATATATCTTAAAGGTTGGTATCACCTTAATTCGCTCAAGAATTTTTATGATACATATTCCCTCTATCAGAATTGGTTTATTCTCCTTTCTTGCTACTTCTATTTTAGAGAGGAGACTCCCATACTTTATAGCATCAACAAATTCATCTTGCTTTTTCTTTAGATAGTCATCGTCGTCTAGATTGATATGTTCAATATTCAACTGCTGTGTTATTTCTGTAGATAACATTGTTTTTCCACTTCCACTTCTGCCATCAATTGATATCAATTGATATTGTTCAGTACACACTTCTTTTTTAATTTTCTTTATTACTGTTGGAACATTGTCTACTTCTTCGATAGTGTTTTTCAGGTCTTCTTCCATTTTGTTTCCGTTTTAACTCCGCTGCATGTATGTTCGCTCTAATCTTATGTATGATTTTTGTGATTTCATAATCCATATTTCCTTGCCAGCCGAAAAGTTGGATGTTTCCAATTCCATCCATAGCTTTTATTATCTGGATCTAGTCCAAGTCTCTCCCATTCAGGAGTTACATGTTTTATCAATGTTACTATATTCCCTAATTCACCTCGAAAGTATATTATTTCATCCAATGCTTCTTCTCCAAATATTGAATTAATGTGGTCTTTCCCTAGTTTTGTGTAATATGCACTCATCCAAAATGGGTTATATCTGCCAGTAGGAAAATTTAAGATTTGGGCCCCCTTTCTCAATTGATTCTTATTGTATGATTTATTCCCTCCAAAACCGTTGCCATACTGAGCCTCATATAAATAAACTAACGAAACCCCTTCTGTTGAGTATCCAATTTCATAAAGGGTTTGATAATCTTTGTTAGACGTTTTATCCTTAAAATCTCCAATCAGAATAGTCCCTTGCTTGAATTCCGTTTTTATCTGAATTTTGTCCGGATGAATGGTGTAATGATCTGAAGAAATAATTTTATGATTCTCTGGATCGGAGCAGATGGACCATTTGATAAAGCTGTTGGCGGGATCCGTTCCTTCACTCTCCTTTACGGCAAATAAGCGATAATACGACTTTTTAATTTTGGCGTAATACTGCATCATATAGTACCGCTGAATAACCGACGTGAAAGTTGTCACAGCAAGTCATTCCCGTTTCTATTATTTTCATGTGATTTAATTTTATTGGCTTCATTTTTATTTTATATTTTTCCCAAAGTCTCTCATTATTATTGTGTCTTGATTGTCCAATGGTTTTTGTTGCTTCACAGTTTATGTTTTTCTTATCTTAAGCTATATTTCATTGTTCATTCGGCCTATATTTCTTATTCCTAATTTTTTTGATATTTTTGGTATTTTATTATCTAATGGAATCTTATATCATTTACATCGAATCATTATACTTTTTGTGTTGAATGCTCCGTACGTTACGACTGCATGGTTGTTTGTTGCCGTACCTGTTCCAAATGGTATTATTTGACCTTCGCGGTTTATTATATCATAACCTCGGGAGCCACATATTTCGCCTGCTTTTTCGAAACACACATTTATTCCAACCGCAGCACCATCGCAACTGATACTGTAGCCATCACTTCCATCGGGCAAATATATTTTTTTGCTAATTGCACAACTTGTTGTCATCAGCCATGCTATCAATGTAATTGTCAATAATATTATTCTAGTAGATCTAACTTTTTCCATTATAGTTTCTCTTGTTTATTTTTTAAAATATCTAACGACCAATACTCACGAGCGCTTTCGCCTTTTTGCTATTTTAGTGAATACTTTCATCACGTATCTCAATATCACGTTTTTCACAGTACCGTTTGTTGCGTCTGGTACAGTGATTGTTGAGCACAGTAATACTTATTACTTTAATTTTCTCATTATTTCTAGAATTGACACAGCAGACACTGATGTTTTAATTGTAGCATCCTCTGGAAAACCTATAGACATTATTCCTATTACTTGTTCAGATTTACTATTTAGCATTGGTCCTCCAGACATACCTTTTCTTCCTGGATAAGATGCTTCAATCATCTCAATATTGTTTAATTTGACATCATTTGCATTTAATGTGATTTTTTTTATGTCTTTTATTTTTCCATTCCCATTTGCATTAAGTCCACTTAGGTTACATTTTGTAATTTCTAATCTGTTACTGGTCCAAGTTGTTTCCAGAATTGGCATTCCATCAGATACGAATCCTTCGTTATATATGTCGTCATCAATATTTGGTGATTCACTTGTCAATTCTAGCGTTTGACCAGTATTTTTAGATATAGTAATTGTGGTTGTATCATAGTCTGGATAATCCTTTATATCTGATTTTGCAAACTCAATAACTGATCCATCTTTCCCCAGCAACCAATATTGATATAGCTTATATCCGGTATTAGGACCAATGGTTTGTGTATTAATTACATGATTGGCTGTCAATGCTAAGTTTTCCTTTATAAAGAATGCAGACCCACAGATTCCACCTGTCAGGCTTGTACCTCCAATTTTGTCATTAGATAACTTTAAAATTGCGTATGTCATATATTCCTCCTTATTGTCCAACCGCTGATATTACCTGCGTGAAAACTGTCACTCCAAGTCTTTACGAGTGTTGGTATTTCTTGTTTTTTATTGATAGTTCTATTATTCATACTATTTCTTTTCAGTTCGGATGATTTAATGTTGAACCTTGCTCTTCCATGACCTATTGGTTGACAGTGCGTTTCTTTGTAATTTGGTCAGCTATGCAGTCTTAATCCGTTAGTGTGTTCTAATTCATTGCGGTTTCATATGTATACTTCATTACATAGGAGACACTTCCAATATTGATGCTATGGAAAAAAGGGTCGTCTGCATTGAAAGTGAAAGTGGCACGTTCTTTTAGTTTTGAATCTTTTAGTAGTTTGATGCGAATACTCACATGGTAGGATTGTTTTGTCAAGTGTATTGGGCCTACTTCTGGATCTAATTTTTGATGAAATAGAAATGCTTTATTTACTGAGGATCGACCAAATAGTCCAAATGACATATATGCATTTACTACATTTGTCCCATGTACTTTATGTTGATCCTGTATAAGTGATTTTATATCTATCTCTGTGATTGGTTCATACAATAATTTGGTTCCATCTTCTTCTGTCAGGATTAAACATAATGTTTCTACTACACAGTCCCCATAACCCAGATTCATAAATGTAATTGGGATGATAAATCCTGGATTTAAATTTCCAGGTTTATTTGGATCGACTATATAATTATCACCTGCAATGATACTCATCCTTGATGGCAGATATGTTGATTTTGCTATTGTAAGAATTGAGATGACAAGCGCAGCTACTGAAATCAGGATCGAGAGCATCACTTCGTTGGTTAGTCCTATTCCTAGACCTATTACAATGACAATTACGATCAAACCTATTGCAAGAAGCAAAAAAATTGCTGAGTTTCGATTCATGCTATTCGTCCTTTGAGATTTTTTTATTTAGTGACACTCTTACCGCTGATATTACCTGCGTGAAAACTGTCTCCGCGAGTCATTCCAGTTTCTGTTAGTTTCATGTGATTATGATCTATTGGCTTCATTTTTCCCTCTATTATTGTGAATCTCGAATACAACGAATTGATAATCCGTCGCTTTTACTGTGATTTCCTCTATTTATTAGTGAGTTACTGTATCTTACTTCTCTGCTCCAAGCAGTATTATTGTTGATATATGATTCTGTTTCGGACCAATAATACCCCCAATGACCTAAATCTTGATAATAACCAGTATATCTTCCACCTGGTAAAGCTGTATATCCACTTTCGTTAGTAGCTCCTTCATTTGGTAAGTCCCAATGATCATAACCTGCTTCTTTCAGTTTTCCCCCTTCGTCTACCCCTCGATGCCCTATATTTTCTACCTCTGACGGGCTAATTCCCAGATACATTTCTAATTCCATTATTTCAATATCACTTGGCACATGCCATCCTTCTGGGGATATTTCTCTTGGATCAATTATTGCGTACCAGTTATATAGATTTCCGTATATCTCTGAACAATCCATCTCACAACTTGATATTGAAAATATATTCGATTCCCATGGGTAAATGATATATGCTCCATATGTCAGATTTTCCCAATTCTGATTTGTATATCCTGTGGCGATTTCATCACCATTCCTGTAATGTGTCACTTTTAAATTCTCTGTCATCCATCTTTGATTGCCAATTACAACTGAATTATAGGTATTACCATCTATATCATTATACTCACACGACCCGTCATCATTTGTTGCTTCAGAGTTATAATTATTTGCTCCAGAATCAGTACAGCCGTAGATGTTACCAAAATCACGAACAAGACGGAATCCAGTATGGTAATAATGAAAATCAGGGAGTAGATGTGCATTCTCCCAGGTATTTAATCCTGAATTTTGATTTGTAAAACCTCCTCCACGAACTACAATATTAGGTGATCCCTCACTAATTCTTTCATTTGTCCATTCCCATACATTTCCTACAACGTCATATAATCCATACGGGGAAGGGCTATCTATGGTTTGAAATCCATCATAATTCTGCCCATTGAAAAATCCTTTTGGAGTTGTTCCATTATCCCAAGGGTCTCCGTTGTACCAATAATTTAACCTGCTTCCATCTAAATCTTCATTACCCCACGGCAAATCCCATCCTGTATTTCCACGAGCAGACTTTTCCCATTCACGCATTGTAGGGAGTCGTAACAAATAGTATTCAGCCATTCCTACCGCACCAAAATAAGTAACATCTACAACCGGATGGTTTTCATATCCCGCAGTAATTGAAAATTCTCCTGTCTCGTATTCTATTTTTCCGTAATTATTACCTTCAACTGGTGCACCAAGATAGTAATATGAATATATTCCTTCAGGATAATACTCATCACCATTGTAATTTCCCTTGACCTCATTTTCTTCTATCCAAACAATGTCATCGATCAATGCTTCTTCTAAATAGTGTTTATATTCAGTATTTGTAACCTCATATTTCATTATTTCATAATCATATTCTAAATAAATCAATGTATCACCTAGGCCAGAAGTAAATTCTCCCTCGGGTACTAAAATTAGCTCAAATAAATCTGAAACGTATTCACATGTTCCATCGTCAATTGTTGCATCTGGGTTGAAATTATAAGCGTCGGAGTCAGTACATCCGTTAAAGTTTTCAGAATCTGTATCAATAACGCAACGAACCGATACTCCATGCCTATTGCTTAAACCCAAATAGTTGGATTCAATATAACTATAACCTACTTGCCAACCATATGCATTTACATCACTATACCCAGTGGAAGTCCAGAAATTTGCCACAATACCCAAATAATAGTATGCACCAGGGTAATCACGGTGCCCCCCTGGCAATGCAGTAAAGCCACTTTCATTTGTCGCGCCGCTGTTAGGCGAGTACCAAAGGCCGTCACCCTCTCCAATGATTCCCGTTGCTTTCATTTTTCCACCAGCAATTCCAGATCCACCAAGATAATTTACTAATTCATACCATTCATCTATTGTCGGTACATGCCAGCTCTCTGGGCAGATGCCACGGTCATCGTCAATCGCATAAAAGTTGTACAGGCTACCGTACACTTCATCACAGTCTCCTTCACATGTTGCCAATGATGCATTATCATTATCCCACGGGTAAACCGCATAAGCGCCAGTCCCTAGACTTTCCCAATCTCCATTACTGTATCCTGTTGGAATTTCATCACCATTGTTGTATTGAGTTGTTTTCAGGTTCTCAGCCATCCAGGTTTGGTCACCAATTATAACTGTATTATATACATTACCATCGATATCTGTTACTGTGTTATTGTAGTCACAACTGCCATCATCTATAATTGCATTAGGGTCATAATTTGAAGCAAGAGGGTCGGTACAGCCACTAGTATCCTCAACCCAGCAATCCATCAGAATGCAATCAATAACTGCTACAATATCAATTATATTTAGTGAGCCATCCTCTATCCAATCACACTGTGTACCATCATAACATTCAAATAGGATACAATCAACCATTGAGACTACATCAATTACGTCTATATATCCATCCTCATTCCAATCACATTGGGCAAGAATTGGTGAAATTAATAATGTGATAGTTAATAGTAGTCTTTTCATTAATTCTCCAGTTATTTTAGAAAGATTATCTTCCGAACAGCTTTATAATCACCTGAAGTCATTCTCACAAAGTACATCCCTGAACTCATCTTAGATGCATCCCATACAACTTCATGATTACCTTCCTCTATCTTCCCATTAACCAACTCGGCAATCTCTTTTCCTCTAACATCAAATGCTTTAATCACTACATAAGCATCATGTGGGATTGCATAATTGATCGTTGTTACTGGATTAAATGGATTTGGATTTGCAGGTTTTAGGGAAAACTGATCAGGGATTACAGTTATTTCTACTTCTATTTTGTTTAACTCCCAATCTACAACCGAACAGGATTTAATTTTCAAGTCACCAGAGTAATTAAGTTTATTGAGGTCAGAACCATCTATAGAAACCATTAGAATTGTATTCTCATTCTTCTCAATCATCCAACCTTCCAGTGTAGATTCAAATTCACCTTCATATTCAATATGTATTCCTGCAATAGAACCAGTCTTTGAGAATTGAAGAGATTTATGTTCTTGAATCAAAGTAACATCGGTAAGTGGACGTGTATCAAGCAAAGATTCTGACATAATAATAGAAATGACGCTGACAATATCATAAATATTGATAATCCCATCAGGATAAACATCACCCAATAATGTTTGCTCAGGTGTAGGTTCTATCATTCCAAGAGCAAAACCTACTAGAGCAATGACATCAACTACGTCAATTGAGCCATCTGTATTAATATCACCATAGTAGATGCAAGAACCATCATCATCATCTGCAATATTATTGTAATTGAACGATAGTGAATCGGTACAACCCCAAATAGTTTCACCTCCTATAATGAGGCATTCTGTTGAGCTTGACAGGATTTCAATATTGTTTACATCTACTAGTTCAACCATGTAACAGTATTCTTCACCAAGCAACACATCCGTGTCAAAATAGAAGTCAGAGTCTTCAAGTGATTCAATTAAATTATCATTACGAAGGATATTGGCTGTATAATCAACTCGATTATTACGTAAGTGATTGAGATCAGGCAGTTCTGATCTGTCCATTAGCTGGGGTGATTCAAAAGAATCTACCATAGTAAGTGGTTCCCCAAATATACCAGAACCGATAGTATAGGATGTGGGGAATACTTCATAAATCTCATCAATGTCACTAACATGAATGAGAAAATGAATCTCGTTATTATCAATATACCCAGGTAAACGAGGTCCATTCATATCACAATAATTTATTGAACCCGTACAAATAATTGGTAGTGGTAAATCAGTTGGACCTTCATAGGTAATTGTCCCTGTTATGATGGGTCCAATACTATCTTCATTATTGTCAAGGCAGCCTTCTTCTATTATACCGTTTTCATCAAGAATGTATATTTCATCTCCTGGATCTAAAAATGAAAGAGCATCAGAAGATATGGCCACCAAATGATATTTACCCCAACCCCAATTGAGAATTACAAGATCATCAAATTCGCCCACCAGATAATCTTCAAACGGATCACCAAGTATAAAATAATCCTCACTTTCATCTTGAGAGGTATTACCAAATAAATCTTCTGCATGAATTCGCATACGCACAAAGGCATGGTTTTCCTCAGGAAGGGTTATAATGAATTCAGACAAATTAGGCACATCATTTTCTACAGGTATAAAGTATTCACCAATACCTATAGCAATTGAAAAGTCAATGGGGGTTTCAGAGAATGTATCATCATCTGCAAACCAATCAACGGTAATATCTGAACCAGAGTCAATTTGATTTCCACCATTAGGTTCGATTAAATCCAATATTGGATTTTTTGAATCCATTGTGATGATTTCTGAATAATTTTCAAGAGTAATTGTGGTATCTTCTTCAATAATTATTTCTAAAGTATCAAATATTGAAAAATAATTATCAGTATAGTCCAGGGTTAAATTTCCAAACCCATCTGTCGCTGCAATTTGTAATCTTGCATAATTTGTGTTTAATTCAGGTGTATTAAATGACTGATATCCTGTATTTGGGACTGAAAAGCCAAATGGCTGAAAATATGATCCAGCAAATGGGGATATCCCAAAGGAAATTGCATTTCCATAGAAACTATCATCATTGGCTAACCATTCTATATATATAGGCATGTCACCAATGAAAACTTCACCGCCATTTGGTGAGTATAGTTCAATTGTAGGATTTTTTGAATCTAATGAAGATAGCGAGGACTCATTTACTAATATTACAGTTGTGTCTTGTAGTTCACCTAATGGGTTGCCGATTGTAAAATATCCATCACTAAAATCTTCGGCGGTATTACCATAGAAATCTGTAGATAAAATTTTGAATCTTACAAAAGCCTCATTGATTGAAGGTAATTCTATTTGCTCGGTACCATCATTGTATAACTCTAACATTAATGGTATAAAATATCCTCCGATGGATTCAGTATAATATATGTTTATTGGTTGTTCCCCAAAATACGCATCTTCCGCTACCCATGAAAATTCAATTAATGCACCTGATTCAATAGAACCCCAAGGATTGGGAGTTAATAATTCTGTCAATGGGTTTTCAGAATCTAATATAGTATTTTGGGATTCATTGAAAATTACAACAGTACTATCCTGTGAGAATATCTGTGATAGTATTAATAAATGTTTAATTATTAATACCATTTTAGAATTTATTTTCACCGTTTATATCTTTCTTTCATCTTCCATCAAAGTTGTTATCATTTTAACTTTGTACTTATTGATCATTTCATTATGTTAACTTTTGACATCAAAATATCTTAATCTGTGGGTCTTGAACATCTAAAACCACGTTTAGAGCTAAAGTCATCACTTTGTGCATGCCCCCAATTATAACTACATAATGGCCACGTACCTAGGTCATCCCAGCTTCCACCGCGTGTTCTGCGAGAAGGAAAATATTCTCCCTCTTCCCAACTGCGTGTCCAATCATTAACATTTCCAGCCATATCATATGCACCAAAAACAGAAGGAGAGTCTATGGTCTGGTACCCATCATAATCATTACCATTATAATAACCTACAGGTGTTGTATCATCGTCGAATGGGTCCCCACTAGATGCATAATTCGCACGATATTCCAATCCACCATCCCAAGGGTAAGTCCACCCAGTATTTCCACGAGCTGCTTTTTCCCATTCTTTATCTGATGGTATTTGAAAGCCATAATATTCTGCAAATGCATTTGCTCCATAATATGTGATATTCGCTACTGGATGATCACCATATCCTTCCTCAACAATGAAAGTTGTTTCATTCCATTCAATTCGTTCAAGAAGTCCAATGCCGTAATAACCCTCATTAGTCAATGAGTCACCAATATAGAAACAACTTACATTTCCATCTGTTATATATAAATACTCAGATTCAATTGCTTCTAAGAGAAATTCAACATACTGTGCATTTGTCACCTCGTATTTCATTATCTCATAGTTATAGTCAATGGATAATATTTCATTGGACGGTCCATATGTGAATTCTCCTGCAGGTACCGTTACAAGCTCAAATGGAGGTTCGGCTTCATAATGTCCAATAGCTATTACTTTGAATTTTGAGGTTTCCGTATATAGTGGTTCATATTCATGCTCCAGGTCCCAAATTATATGTTTATTAGTTCCATATGCGATACCAATTCCTACGTCACCAGACAATCGATTTAAAGCGTCATAAGTGATACCTTCATCTAGACTAATTTCAACAGAAACTTGAAAAAATGAAAATAATGCATCTTCACTGATATCATATGTGATATCAACCAACTTACTACCATCGGTACGTTGTACTGCTAGTACATTGGTAACTTCGGCCTGTTGTGATAATAGGTATTGAGATATTAGTATTAGTGTAATTAGAACTTTAATCATGTCTTCCCTCAGACAAAAAACCCGCAGTTATCCCACGGGTTTGATTGCTTTTAATGTGTAAATGTATCTTCATGTCTTTTATTTGATTAATATCCTTCATAAACGAGCATGAATCTACAATTTAATTGTAGATTGGTAAAAGATTTTCTATATATGTTTACTTGTTATGCACTCACATTCATCTGTGTACTGCTCAAGCTTATAGTTCATAATATTTTTTATCAAAAACGGGTTAGTGTGGTGGGATTTTTAAGTATTGCCAGTATATGTCTTGATAGGGATTTTGGCTTTATCTATGGGAGTACCCTTTGCTATTTGCAATTTAATCTACGTTGCCATGTGTTTTCTACTTTGTTTGTTTTTTGTATGTTTTCTATTTCATCGTTCTACGTCCATTTTGCCTCACCTCCCATATACTTACTGCTTATATAATTGTCACATCACTTTTGCTTTTTTTATTGTTCTGCCAAAATTTGGTCAACTAGTATTACTATATCTAGAACATCTATCTGTCCATCTCCTGATATATCTCCTGTTTGTATTTGTATTGCTGTTGGTTCTACTTCTCCCAATATTATTCCCACCTCTATCACGATATCCAATACATTTATCTGTTCATCTAAATTTAAATCCCCTGCGTAATATTCTAAGTTATACAATCTTGTATTGGCATATTCTGTTTCCGGTATTTCTTCATTCAATTGTATTTCTAATATGCTTATGTCAGTATAATTTTCTGCAAATAATTCTTCTACGCTGAAATTGATGCTTAGAAATACTCCGTCTTGTCCATCTGGGTATGCACTGGCTCCCACTATCTTTATATTCCCATTTTCCTCGTTTGACAATATTGTAAATCCCTCAATGTTTGCTCCTGATTCTACTCCTATAAATATTAAATCATTTTCATTGTGTAGCGTGTCAAAGCCTTCCGGAATAAAAGAGATTAATCCTGTGAGAGACTTCTTGTTAAATTTAAAACAAAAAAGGAAGTCAAATGAGTCCACATTCAAAAGCAGAGAAACGTATAAAAG
>Ga0233437_1004329_pt1 | contig 16932 bp, 15 predicted proteins | sample SI_122_August201_FD_182714 | JGI IMG/M metagenome (GOLD analysis project Ga0233437, IMG submission 182714) | Seawater microbial communities from Saanich Inlet, British Columbia, Canada - SI_122_August2016_200_MG | ecosystem: Environmental > Aquatic > Marine > Inlet | place: Canada: British... | reverse complement strand
AATCCGTAATTTGGGTACACGTAACAATCTGGTATCTAAAAGATTGAACCTTTACTAAAAAATGTACATGTCCCCAAATTACCTACTTTTCGTTCAGACACTAGTTAAGCAATCTCCAATAACAGCTAGCTAGTAGTCATTTAACTGAACAATTTAATTTAGAGGAATAAATATGACTGTTAATGTTCTCATCACTAATGAAATCCCTGCAAGTGGGATGGACATGTTAAAAGCAAAATATAGCGTTGAACTGGGAATTGATTACCAAAAAGATCGAAAAGCGGCCATTATTGAAAAAATTAAAGAGAAAGACGTAATACTCCCGCTACTAACAGAATCCATTGATAGCGATATTATGGATGCGGCACCAAAGTTAAAAATCATATCTAATTACGCAGTCGGTTTCAATAATGTCGATTTAACCGCTGCCACAGAACGTGGGATCCTGGTAACCAATACTCCAGGGGTTTTAACCGATACTACCGCTGACTGCGCGTTTGCGATGATGATGGCAAGTGCGCGAAGAATTCCATCCTCCGAACGATATGCTAGAGCCGGCAAATTCAAAGGCTGGGAACCCCTTGGATTCCTTGGTCAGGATATCTATGGAAAGACTTTGGGAATTGTTGGTTTTGGCCGCATTGGAATGGGGATGGCTAAACGTGCTACCGGTTTTGACATGAAAATTTTATATTATGACGAATACCCGGCTACCAAAGAAAATGAAGAAAAATTTAATGCCATGTTTGTCCCGTTGGATGATTTATTAAGGCAATCTGATTTTATTAGTTTGCATACCCCCTTAACACCGACCACCCATCATTTAATTGGTCGACGAGAGTTTTCATTAATGAAAAAATCCGCCTGTATCATCAATACAGCACGGGGGCCGGTGATCGAAGAAAAAGCGCTGATTGAAGCCATGGAAAACGACACTATCTTCGGAGCAGCCATTGATGTATTCGAATTCGAACCTAATATCCCGGAGGCATTGAAAAAACTGGAAAATGTGATAATCATTCCACATGTTGCCAGCGCGACATTCCACACCAGAACCCGAATGTCAGAGATAGCGGCACAAAATATCATTAACGGTTTCGAGGGTAAAATGCCGGTTTCTTTGGTTAATACTGAAGTATTAGAAAAAAACAACATCAGACTGGACATCAAATAAAAAAAATAGCTAATTAAATGCCCCGTCCAGGGAACAGCAAATTCAGTGTTCTGAATTCGGTTTACTTAAAAGAGATAATCCTTTGTATTTGGTCTTTTCGAAACAGAATTTTACGGTTGATTTTCCCCATCGTGTCTGGTCACGAAGATGCTGCATAAATGCGTCACTATCTTCGATATACGTCCCACCAACAACATCTACTCCCCTGGCGAAAAGAGGTTCTGGAAAATACCCTGCTGTTGGACCGATTACTGATATAAATGAGTTAGGAGAACAATGCGTCAAAACACTGTCTAGTGTATTATTATAAACTGTAGTACTAGTACAGAGCACACTGTCACAATCTTTTAGCAAAGAGGGATCAGTGGTGATATTATATTGGGGATATTTTTTGATCAGTGCTTCTTTTTGCTCTAATATTATCAAATCAGCACCCAAGCTTTCTACTCGTTTTAGCAACGGACGAAACAGGCCGACCATCCCAATTCGCTGATCTTTCTCAATGTTCAGTAATCCCAGAGAATCGGATGAAACATCTAATAAATCCTGGTTTGATTTCATGATATGTTGACAGATCGCATTCAAGGCAGCCAGACCCACCATGTTTTTGACGGGATCTTGTGATCCAAAATCACCTGCCAAGATAACCGGATCAGTATTTAAGAAGCTTGAATGAGCAATCAATTCATAGTTTTCTACTTCCTTATCAGCCAGTAACACAAAGCTGATGCCACACGCCCCTCCCTCAAGTTTAATAGCAATGAATTCGTACTCTTTCGGCTGTCCTCCCTTAAAAAAAGGGGGAAAATAAACCTCAGAAATGGTTGGGATGCTATAATTAGCTGCTATTTGATTAACAATTCTTTGAAAATCCTGATAGATAGTCATGGTCATTAGTTTATTTGTAGTTCATTTATATTATTGTCATACTGAATGATGGACATCTTAAATGGCTACTTACTATAAACCACTGCCAGGATTGTAGCTGTCTCTTTTTTAGCTGATAGTTGATGAAGGGTAGTGGATAAATAATAAACACTATCGCCTTTATTAAGCTCATGAACTTCTTTATCTATTTTCAATATAACAGTTCCTTCCAATACATAGATAAATTCTTCTCCTTCATGTTTGGACATGCTACCATCAGGATTAGCTCTCAACTGGACAATGAGGGGTTCCATCTGATGCCCCTTAACATTGGGTGCCAGAGATTTGTAAATATAACTATGACTTTCGGGCAATGATGAAGTATTCCGCAAAATTGATTTTTGGTTGGCTTGATGAGTTATCGCGAAAGGTTTTGTTCCCACACCAGACACTAGCTCCTGAAAAGACACACTCAAGGCACTCGTTATTTTCCCGATCATATTTAGCTGGGGTAATAAGTTGGTCTCTTCTATTTTCTCCAGTTGCTCCTGATCAATTTGGGTTGCCTTTGAAAACTCTTCCAGGGTCAATCCAAGCTGATTTCTGTGGGTTTTGATCCTTTCTCCAATGCTTTGATTTAATTCTTCATTTTCAGATTTGTCATCTGTAATTAAATCTTTGATATAATCACTATTTTCGTAAATGTCCTCTGCCATTGAAACCTGTTGATCTTAAGGTTAACTTAACTTGAATCAATGAAATAAACCCTTGGATTTCTTCAAGTCGTAATTCCAGGTAAATAAATCATAGAGACTTTGAGTGTTATATTCAATGAAAAATAAGGTTTAAATACTAATGTTAGCAAGATATCCAAAAATCCGGGAAGAAAATGAAGGATTCAGGGCGCTTATTTAAGTTTTTCATCGTACAATTCTGAATTAAACCCGATCAGGAATTGATCTTTAATACGGAAAGTTGGAGCCCTTAAATTGCCACTGGGACCCATGGCTTGTTTAAGGATATCTGTTTTGTTTTCCTGATTGATTTCCCAATGATTAATTTTTTTTCCTTTAGCAATTGTAATCGCTTTTGCAGATAGAATCAAATCCCATACTGCATCACTATCATAACGCTGTTTTCGGGCATCGATTACTTCATCCAATAGTACTTTTTTATGGTCAAGAACCTCCTGAGCCTTTTTACAGGAAGTTCAACCTTTTCGCATATATGCCCAGTTAATTTTCATAAATTTCTTCCTTTGCTAGTTTTTTAACATCATTATTCTTGTTCTTGTTATTAAGTCGTTTATCTTATATCTGATAAAAATGTTTGTAAATGAAGATAAATAGTGTTTGGACGAAAATAGTATTCTCGGAACTTAGCCTGGTAATTTAGGTACACGTAACAACCTGGTATTTAACTATTTGAGTTTGTTCTAACAATTGTACATGTCCCTAAATTACCTACTTTTCGTTCAGACACTAAATATAAAAGTGCGTCATGGGCAAACTAAAAATCATGTATCTAGTATTTTGCTGATACCTGATATAAATTCTGTTTTCCCGCCATGGGAAGGATGCCGAATGTATTCAATTATTAAATCCGGAAAGGCCAATTGAGCCGCTTTAGTACCATTTCTTCCAACACCAGCAATCACTTCAGCCCTAAAAATTTTTTGAAGCTGAATCAAATAGTTGACACTCTTTTTGATTTCAGTTTGATTGGGAGCTCGATTCTGATTAGGACTGTTTTTTGGATGAGGATGGAAAGGAAAAGCATTCCAAAATAGTGGTGTTATATTATAATTGCTAAGATGTCGCCAAACAATGCTGGCCGTGTTTTCTGACTCAATCTGTTCCAGAACCAGCTTTTTTTTTAATTGTTTAAGCAAGGGATGTTTAATTTCCTGAAAAACACCTCCGCTGGTAAAAGGAATGCCGGTGTGTTTGCAACCTTTATAACCAGGAGCTTCACCGACCAATAGCACACGTTTAACTTGGATTTTAATCATCAAATCAAGATAAAGATTTAAATTGTTGGCAAGAATGGGGTTTAGATAAGGATTAAATAGCACAGAACTATTTTTTTGCTGGCTTAACAAATTGATAAATTTTTCAATCGATGTCATCGCGATATTATCGAATAAATTTTTGATGAATCAAGCACAGAATAATCATGGACTATAATTAACTTAAAATTAATGGTAAGTGTCACATATAACAGATTGCTTTAAAAACAGTTTTCGGTAAATATCAATGTTCATTATATCCAATATAATTATAAATTAAAGACGCCTCATTTATGGAAAATTTAATCAGCATTATTTTACCGGTTAAAAATACAGAAATGTATCTTGGTGAATGCCTGGATTCCATTGTCAATCAATCCTATCAGAATTGGGAATTAATTGCTGTTGATGATTTTTCAGATGATAACTGTTTCCAGATATTGAAAGAATATTCTCAAAACGACTCAAGGATTCAAACCTATCACAATCAAACTTCTGGAATCATTGGGGCCTTAAATCTGGGCTATTCTAAAAGCTCAGGTGTGTTCATAACCCGCATGGATTCCGATGATATTATGCCTGCCGATAAACTTCTAAACTTAAAACAATGTTTAGATAGCGGTGGTGCCGGATTTGTGGCTACAGGGATGGTTCAATATTTCTCAGATCTACCCATCAGTGATGGTTATCAACAGTATGAGCATTGGTTGAATCATTTAACAAAAACAGCGTCTAATTTTGATGATATTTATAAGGAGTGTCCTATCGCTTCACCCTGTTGGATGGTTTCTCGTTGCGACTTTGAAAAGAGTGGTGGATTTAATAGCAAAAAGTACCCGGAAGATTATGATCTTTGTTTCAGATTTTACAGAGCTGGATTTAAGATAAAGGCTAGTCATCAAATATTGCATCTCTGGCGGGAATACCAACACAGAACTTCTCGTATCAGTGAAAATTATGTGATGGATCGATTTACTGACCTTAAACTGGATTATTTTTTAAACATAGAAGTTCAGGATCAGGACACGATTGTACTGTGGAGTGCCGGTCAAAAATCAAAGGAATTAGCAAAACGTCTGTTGCAAATAAAACAAAACTTCAGGTGGGTCTGTACCAATCCTAAAAAAATTGGCAATCAGATCTATCAGGTGGAAATTGAAGACTACCAAAATATACCACAATTTAGCGACCCGAAAGTGATTGTGCCCATTGCTATTCAAAAATATCAAATCCTGATCAATGAATTTTTCACTAGCATCAATCTCGTTCGTAATCAGGACTATTTTTTCTTTTCTTAATGGATACTTTTAAAGCCTCCCATGTGATTTCCTTGATACATATGCATTTGAAGAGCAACTTCTTCTATTCTAAATGTTACTGAAATCTAATTATCCAATTTTTAGTGTACGAATTTAATCACAAGATTTATTAATAGTTTTTAATAATGGTTTTAAAACGCTTAGTGTCTGAACGAAAAGTAGGAAATTTGGGGACATGTACAATTTTTAGCAAAGGCTTAAACAGTTAAATACCAGATAGTTACGAGGATCGTGAGGCTTCGCAGCGATACCCCCAATTACCGGTTTGATATTCAATAATGACATTTTCGTTCCGACACTATTTAGTGAATATGTAAATCGATTCCAAAACTGGATATTTTAGTAAACAATGTAGGAACCAATATCCGTAAAAAAGCCGTTGAATACAATATGTCAGAATATGTGCAGATAATGGATACTAATATGAATTCCAACTTCCATTTAAGTTGCCTGTTCCATCCTTTATTAAAAAAATCTGAAAATGCAGCCGTGGTTAGTGTATTATCAGTATTTCTGGATACTTAAAAAATGAAATCAACCTTTAGTATAGCCATTCATGGTGGTGCCGGAACCATCCAACAAAAAGATATGACTCCGGAAAAACAGCAAAAATTGGAAAAAACCCTTAAATTGTCTATTGAAGCAGGTATCGATGTACTGAAGGATGGGGGTACAGCTATTGATGCCACATCAGCAGCGGTGATGATAATGGAAGATTCTGAACTGTTTAATGCCGGTAAAGGTGCTGTATTTAATACTGATGGATTTGTAGAAATGGATGCAGCGATCATGTGTGGTAAAACACGTCAGGCCGGGGCCGTTACCTGTGTCAGGAATATCAAGAATCCGATTCTACTTTCTAAAGAGATTTTATTATACTCAGAGCATATCTTACTGGATAATCAGGGAGCTGAAGCCTTTGCCAGGGAAAAAGGTATTTCATTTGAAAATGATGACTATTTTTATACCCAACACCGGTATGATCAGCTTCAGGCGGCTAAACAACAAAAAATTGTCCAGTTAGATCACAGTAAATCCAATGATGGAATATTTGGTACCGTCGGTGCAGTAGCGCTGGATCAATATGGTAATATTGCAGCCGCAACTTCTACGGGCGGTATGACTAATCAAACAGCCGGAAGAGTAGGCGATACCCCCATGATCGGCAGCGGCACTTATGCAAACAACAAAACATGTGCGGTGTCCTGTACCGGAACCGGCGAGAGTTTTATCAGAGCCGTCGCCGCCTATGATGTCTCAGCCTTAATGGAATATGGTGGGCGTTCACTGAAAGAAGCCGGAAACATAGTCATCTTAGAAAAACTGTTAGAAGTCGGCGGCAGGGGGGGATTAATTGCTGTAGACAACACAGGTAATATAACACAACCTTTTAATTCAGAAGGAATGTATCGCGCTTTTTATAAATCCGGCGAATCTATTCATATAGAGATGTACAAAAGTTAAGCTGAATATACTGCATTTACCTATAAAGTTGGCTTTCTGTTAACCTATGTACAGTGCACTGAGCGAAGTCGAAGTGCAAAATTTCCGAAGCAGGTTGAATTGATACCCTACAAAAGAAAACGATTTAATCATGGTTTTGCACAACCGATTTTTCTTGAAATCACATACCTTTGGATTTCTGAAGTTCCTTCGCCAATGGTGAGTAGTTTTTGATCTCTATAAAAACGTTCAATATGATATTCTTTCATCAAACCATAACCACCATGAATTTGAACGGCTTGATCGACAACTCTTCCGAACACTTCAGAACAATATAGTTTGGCCATAGCTGCCTGCTTTTGAAAAGGTAAGTTCTGATCCTTGAGCATACAAGCCTTATACAACAAAGCTCTTGCTGCTTCAATTTCAGTTGCCATATCTGCTAACATAAATGATACAGCCTGGAAAGCGGCAATAGGTTTTCCAAACTGTTCCCTTTGGTTAGCATAATTAAGCGCCATTTCATATGCGCCCTGGGCGCCGCCTATACCCATCGCAGCAATTGCTAATCTCCCATTGTCCAGTGTTTTAAGCATGTAGTGGAGTCCTTCTCCTTTTTTCCCTAAAAGGTTTTCTTCAGGTACTTCGCAATTATCAAAAAACAACTCCCCGGTATTGGAACTCCGCCACATCATTTTTTTATGCATTTCCTTAGCTTCAAAACCTTTGGTTCCATTGGGAACCAGTATGCAAGACAGTTCTTTTTGATTATTTGATTGAACCCCGGTGATGGCCTGGACAATACAAACCCCGGAAACAGGTGTTGATGAATTAGTAATAAATATCTTACTACCATTAATCACCCATTTTCCATTCACCAATTTAGCTGTTGTTCGACTGCCGCCAGCATCAGATCCTGCATTAGGTTCTGTCAATCCGAAGGAAGCCAGAATCTCTCCATTGCAAAGCTTGGGGAGGTAGGCTTCTTTTTGTGCTTCGCTTCCAAAATAGAAAATTGGGCCAATGCCAAGTGAGTTTCCGGCGGCAATGGTAGCCGCTTGCGAGGCATCAACCCGCGCTAATTCTTCAACCGCAATAATATAAGACAAATAGTTCATATCTGCCCCACCGTATGCATTTGAAACAAATATTCCCAAGAGTCCCATTTCTGACATTTTTTTCAAAATATCAATTGAAAATTCCTCCTTTTCATCAATTTCATTGATTACCGGGGTTATTTCCTTTTCCGCGAATTTTCGAATACTCTCCCGCAATATTTTTTGTTCTTCAGATAAGCCAAAATTCATATCGTTTCCCCTACCATGAATTATGTTTGATTTTTTACGCCATCTAAATCTTCAATTTTAAATATCTTAAAAAGTATAACCTTCTGGTAACAATGATTCTTTTGTACCAATCGGGACCCAGGATAAGTCGACGATTGTATAACTGGGATCCAGAGTTTTAAATATAGGGACAACTTTCATTCCAAACTCCGGTTCTCCCATTGATAAATAGCTCATCAATATGGTGGCTACACCGTCAAATTTCAAATTAATGAACTTGATTGGTTTATTGAGAATATTGAAAGCACCGGAACGTTCACAAATCATAAAGGTATAGATTTGAGCGGTTGTTTTAGCTAGGTCCGTCATATCAAAAATAGTATTCTTACCAAGACAATCCGGGCAATGGATTCTGAATGGTTGATAGATCGTTCCCTTGTTTTCGCATTCATCATTATCACAGCGCGTCGCAAGCAATTGTCCCAGGCTTAAACCTTCAAAGAATGGCGCTTCACCGCCATATGAGTGAATATAAGTCATTGCCCTTGGATTCGTGACACCCAATAATTTGTTATTGTTATCAGCATTCCTGATTGGTTCATTCTGGGTTAAATGATGAAAATCTCCCTTAATCCGATATTTATTCTTTTCTACTATTACTTTTCCGAACATGCTCATAATTAAGGCTCCTTTAGTCTTTTTTTAATAAATGGTCAGGATCCATCAATATCGTGGATGTTACATGAGAACCTACTCCGGCATGGCTAATCGCCATTCCTCTTTTAGCGTTTTTAACTTGTAAATTTAGCCAGTCATCTGGTTTTTTCCGATCAAACTTTTTCCAGCGATTCTCATCACCATGCAATTCAGCCCAACGATTCCAGATATGTGACGCGACTTCAAAAGCCTGCATGATACCTGTCGCACCAACAGCATGCATACATCCAATTAAGCCTCCTGAAATATTAGAAGGTAATTTTCCCGGTTGTCCTGTATGTGGATTGGTATGATAACAATCTCCGGATTCAACATAATCACGACCCTCCCCATATAGTCTGAGACCGATATCTTCGTAGGTTTGTACATCACTAATAGTAAATGCATCATGGAGTTCCAGTACATCGAAATCTTCCATTGGGTTTTTTATTCCTGCCATATGATAAGCATAATAAGCAGCCATGCGTGCTGCCAAAAAACCTGTAAAACCAGGATAAAGATCAGCACCGGGAAACTGTTTTTCATGATCTAAATACAGTTCTGATGATTCATTTGGCAAAAGCGGTATTTCCATGTCTCTCCGATCTGCAGGTCGAAGCGTATGGGACCCAGCGGAAACCCACATTCTCAAAGGTTTGTTTGGACTGTTTTTCGTCAGCTGTTCTGCAGTCTGTTCATCACATATTATGGCACAAGCTGCACCGACGCTCATCAGGCAACAATCTAACGCTCTCAAGGGAGCGGCAACAATCGGAGAATTTAAAACATCATCAACGGTGATATCCATCGGCGATTGAGCCCAGGGATTCATTCTGGCATAACCATGATGTTTAACTGATATTTCAGCCAGGGTTTTTCGGAAAGAATCCTCTGCTTTACCATATATTTGCCAATACCGTTGAGCCATCACTGCATAATAACCCGTATAAATATGGCCTAAAGGAGATTCCCAGTCCTTATCGGCAGCACAAGAGATCAAAAAATTTCCTTCATCCGTTGGAACTTCATCCATTCGCTCCCAGCCCATAGCTAATACACAGTCTGAATAACCGGAAGCCACAGCTTTTACTGCTTCCCAAAGCGTTGAACCACCAGTGGCCCCACCGGTTTTAATACCAACGTTACCTAAAGGATCAAGACCTAAGCGATCATGGATAACAGATTCACCTAACAACTGATCTCCGAAATGATCCGCAAAATGTCCATAATAGCAACTATGGATATAGCTTTTAAGTTCTGCCGGTGAAATATTTAGCAGCTCGGCGGCCATTACCAACGCGTCCACACATAATTCTTCTGTCCGTTTATCAGGAATCGCGCGGTCAAATTTTGACTGACCAGCTGAAACTAAATAAACCGGTCTCTGCAACTTAGGAGTAGCAAGTTGTCGTTGACTAAATTTAATCATAAAATAACCTCTCCCGTTTATATTTATGAAAATATTAAACTGCAATTAGGATTGTGCGTATTATATAAACAGACAACCCATTAAGATACAAGGAAAAAAAACTATAGTCTCTCCGGGTTTTTCTCTGAATCTGTGATCAAATCATCGATTCACAATCAAAAAATATTGATTTTCAAATTCATTTTTTTGATGGATGATCGATAAATAGCATATAAAAAGGGAGACCATAATATGGAAAATACACATAAAACATCTTTTTCAAAGAAATGGATGGTATTCAGCATGATTGTTTTTATCGGTGTGGAATTGATACTGGGAGGTATAATAGGAAACTTTCTGATCGGACGATTTACATCGATTGGGTTGAGTTTTTTTCTTAAAGGTATTCTTTATCTTCTCAGTTTTTTTATTGGCGGCCTTCTAATAGGATTGGTTTCACCGGGTATCAGGATGGCAGAGCCAGCTATAGGGGCTTTTTTATCAGTAGCCTTAATGTTAGGCCTTACTATATTTACACCTTATCGATTTATTCAATTTAGTTTGACAAAAATGCTGATTGGAGGCGGTATGGCCCTACTATTAGCCTTATACGGGGCATATTTGGGAGAAAAAATGATACAAAAATTTAAAAAAGATCGTTTCTGAAAAGAATCAGGTATCGTTTTTTATCCTCCCATTTTGGACTATCCATAGCGCTTTTCAATTGTATTGAACCTAATTGTAAATAGCAATGGTATCAAAATTTACCGCTTCAGTGGTTCCCTGAACACTGAATTTGCAAACACTTCGACTTCGCTCAGTATCCAAATGCAAATTGCTATGGATCAAATCATTTAGTAAGCACTTAAAAAATTCGATGGTTAGAGTTTTGAGTCAGTTCTTCAAATTGGTAGATTAAGAAATCAAGTGTAGGTCGGTAATATTAACCTAAAACGACTACCAACACCGAAATCACTCTTAACCTCTATTTTACCGCCGATATCATCCGTTAGTTTTTTAGTAATATTAAGCCCTAAACCTAAACCTATTTCTTTATTTTTAGTAGAATAAAAGGGTTTAAAAATATTTGACATATTATCTCCTTCAATACCACATCCATTATCTAATATGTCAATGTGGACTACCGCCGGGTCACTCTTACTTTTAACCTTTGCCACCAATTGAACATATGAATCTTCTTTATCGACTGATTGAGCAGCATTGATCAAAAGGTTGATTAATACTTGCTCCAAAGATTGGGGAATTGTTGAGATATTGAGAGGTGTGTTAGGTAATTTTATCTCAAATGATTTCACCAGTTTATTCACTTTATTTTTACAAAGCTCAACACTTTTATCTATAATACTCTTTAAATCTACCAACTGGAATTCCTTTCCCTTTTGAGCACTGGCAAACTCTTTTAAATGAGATACAGTTTTATTAATTCGTTGGGAACCATGTTCCATGTTTGTTAATAGTTTTAAGACATCCTCCTTGAATTCAGAATAACTCATACCCACAAATTCTGAATCTTTGTGTTTTGTTGAATATTCATCCAAAATAGGGAGCATTGCATCAATATAATCCTTAAGGATAGGAATATTAAAGGAAATGAAACTATTAGGGTTATTAATTTCATGCGCAATACCTGATATTAATATTCCCAGCGCAGCCATTTTTTCACTTTGTATCAGCTGCTGATAAGCGGTTTCCAACTCCCCTGTACTCTCTTTAATCCGCTTTTGTAATTCAACTTGGGCTTGTTGCATGAAGGCATCATTTTTTTTACGGACTTCAATATCGCTGGTAATTAACATAGCGCATTTTGAGTTATTTCCGACCGTTAATTGAGTAATTTTTGATTCCCACCATTTGCCTTTTGTATTTTTAAATTCGATGACCCCGGGACGTTTCAATTTGATGACCTCCCAAAACAATTCTTGAAATATTTTTTGATAGTCCGGATGGATTTTTTCCAAAAAATTACCACCCAGTGTTTCGATAATAGATTTGGATTTAAGTGCCTTATTAGTATATAAAATAGTAAAACGATCATTAATCACCGAAATCGTATCAGGTGAATGTTTTAATAAGGTATTTAATTTTTCATTACTTTCCAAAAGGGACTCTTCCATACGTTTACGTTCATCGATATCTCTGGTTATCAACATCGCGCAATAGGAATTATTACCGATAGTTATATGCGCAATTTGCGTTTCCCACCATTTACCTAAAATATCCTTAAATTCAAAAGAACGGGTCTCTTTATTTTCAATGACGTGTTTAAACGTTTTTCCGAAGTCAATGTGATACTTAGGATCAATACGTTCAAGTATGTTTTGACCCAAAATTTCTTTAGGCATCGACGCTTTCACAATTTCATTCGTATATAAAATATCGAAATATTTATCAATCACCTGAATAGTATCCGGAGAGTTTTTCAATAGAGTATTCAATTTCTCATTACTTTCAAATAAGGAATCCTCCATCTGTTTCCGTTTGGTGATATCAGTTGCGATAGTAATCCTTACTAACTCCCCATTCGACCAATAAGCAGCGCGGTTAACCATATCATACCATCGGCCATTGTTAGTGTTCTGTTCTTCAGTTCGACCAGACTGCCCAGGTTGGTTATTACCATTTAAAAGTTTTTCATTACTACAAAACAGACAAGGTCCGGACTGCTTACTTTGCATAACTTTCCAACAAACATCGCCCACAGAAATATCAAAAACTTCTTTAACATGCTGGTTTGCATAAATAACTTCGTAGGTGTTGATGTTTACAACATAAACCAATACATCCATGCTTTCCATGATTTCTCTAAACACATCATCCGAACCCACAATATTTAGATCTTCAATTTCCTGGATACATTTTATATTTTCCGATTTAACAGATGATTGCGACTTTTTTTCTTGGATTTGATTACTCATTTATTCAACTCCATATGATTTGAGTTTTCTACGTAGGGTGTTAATTCCGATATCCAGAATCTTTGCTGTTCTCGATTTATTATTGGACGTTTTTTGATAAGTATAAATGATATGATTTCGAGTCACACTTTCCAATGATTGAAAGGTATTTGAAAATTTGGGTAATTTTTTTGATCTATTTGTTGAAATTTTTCTCAAATGTTCCGGTAGACAATCAACAGTAACTACCGTTCCCTGAACTAAATTTGAGGCAAATTGAATAATAGACCGAAGCTCGCGAATATTACCTGGGAATTGATATTCCATTAAGACAGAAAATACGGAATCATCCAATGTCAGAGGATCAGAGGAACCCGAAAATTCTTTTAAAAAACACTTTGATAATAAAACAATGTCTTTTTGTCTCTCCCTTAATGGTGGTAGATTAAGCCAGGCTCCTTTCAAACGGTAAAAAAAATCTTTTCGAATTTTACCTTGCAGCATCAGAGTTTTCAAATCCATATTTGTCGCTGAAATATATCGAATATTAACTTTCTTAGGTTGACTGGTTCCCAATTTTAGATACTCCCCTTCCTGGAGAATTCGTAATAATTTACTCTGAAATTCAATTGGGGTGCTGCCAATTTCATCCATAAACAGGGTGCCTTTATGGGTCTGATCTAAATATCCTTTTCGGTCACGGGTTGCGCCGGTAAAAGCCCCTTTTGTATGCCCTAAAAATTCAGCATCAAATAAACCTGTATTAATAGCAGCCATGTTAACCGGAGTATAAATCTGATCACGACGATTACTAATCAGATGTATACCTTTAGCAAGTAACTCTTTACCTGTTCCGCTTTCCCCTGTGATTAGAATAGGTATATCACTGGGTGCGTGCAATTCGGCCTCTTTTAAAACACGCAGGACTGAATCTGACTGGGTAATAATGGGATCAAAGGCATTATGCAGGCTATCTCTGGGAATAGCAGTATGTTTCGTAACCTCTAGCAATTTAAAAAGTTTTCTCTTTTCCAGTGCGCGTTTGGCCGTTGCCAATAAATCTTCTCTGGTTATCGGTTTTACCAGATAATCATAAGCTCCCGCTTGAAGACAATTGACAGCAGTTTTGGCTTCGTTGACTGCTGTCACCATAATACATTCTGTTTCTGGTGATACCGTTTTGATCTTCTCCAATAATTTAACACCATCAATCCCTGGCATTGTAATATCGATCAGAGCGAGGTCAAACGGGATAGTTTCATTATTGATGATGTCCAGGGCTTCCAAGGGATCGACAACTAATTTAAGATTCCGAAATCCGGCGGTGAAAAATCCACGTTTCATGGAATCTAAAAAATCCTGCTCATCATCGATTACAATGATCTTTTCATTCATTTGGACCTCAAATTAAAATCCTTAGGTTCTCATTTATGCAACACTAGCCTGCCGCATTTTTTTTTAATAAATATTCTGCCGTTAATGAAACGTTGATCAATGCAGTATCCATCATGGCCTGTATAATTAACCAGCGAATTCATTTTGACTTTAAGGGAGTTATCCTTCATTTACTATGCCAATATGGGATAGTACTCTAATTTCTAATAACATGTCATTCAGTCGTTTAAATCCCGATTCCTGCTGTCAAATGTTTTATTTCCGGATTAACGCTCATTATGATCCGCCTATTCCATTTTGGATCGGTGCCAATATGGGACATTATTCCCTAAAAAGCCTATCCATAGGCTCTAAGAACACCCCCATCCCAAATTGGCACACTTTCTCACCAATTTCAAAAATCTGATTATATTTCTGATACAAATGATACTGTATTGTAAATATTGTCCTTTAAAATTATTTATTATTGTAAAAACTTTGGCCTGCTTTATGCGATTAATGAGATTAAAGGAAACAATCACGTTTAGCATTTTAGCGTAAGTTCAGTTGATACCGAATCTTTGTTTTTAGTGAGAAAAAACAATGAATAACTTTTCACAAACAGACCTAAATGATCCTGGAATTAGAACATTCCCAAGATTAATATTGTTGGTAGGATATTTAGGTGGAGAAAAGTTAAAACTGCTTCATCAATTTGTTGATTTATTAAAGCAGACCAATCGATATGTCGCTATTATTGAAAATCACAAAGGCCAGCATAGTCAATCTCAAAATTCAGTTGATTGTGATTATTTAATCACAGAGATTTCCGATTCCATGATTCGGTGTAAGCTGATCGGAGATTTCAAAAAAACTGTTAGTGATATTTTAGAGGTTTACCAGGCAGACTTTATCATTTTTGATTGTCTGGGTTCTCTGGATACTTCTTTGTTTTACCGTCAGCTTGATGAAATCAAACAAATCATCAGGTATGATTCATTGACCACGGTCATTGATTGTTTAACTGCCGAGGTAATTCTAGAAGATAACAGTGACGCCCAGGATCAGGTAAAGGCTGCTGATATTTTACTCGTGGTAAAGAAGGAACTATTAAATGAAATACGAGTTCAACATCTGGTGCAACTCCTTCGTGGGCATAATACAACTGCGCCTATTATTTCAATGAATCAGGAATCATTTGATCCGATGCTGCTATATGGAAATCATCTATTAAAATATCAAGAGGTCCCCAAAAATAGTGGGAATCAGAAAGATCATAACAATCAAATCGGCGATATTTGTGATCGACTATCTGCCATTCGACTGGATCTTCAGCAAACAGTTTTAAGAAAACAGTTTGAAGACAAGATTGAAGAAATTCCAAAAAATATTTTACGAATTGAAGGGATATTGAAATTTTCAGGAGAAAACTGCCCGGTTTATTTTCAATATATTTCCGGGCGATATAATTTTCGAAATTATCCGTTTCCAGCTTTCAAAAATCAGTTTTTAGTTGTCGTTGGGAAAAATTTAGAAAGATTTCAAATCAAGTTTTTAAATAAGCCATAATGATAAATACCTGATTGCTAAATTCATGAAGGGAAAAATTAACCTTCACTTTTTATAAACCCTAATACAGGTGGCTAATCCTATTAAAAGTCAGGGTAATAATCCGACATTTAATAAATAGTTTAATCTCAAATGCAGTTTTATAATATTTAACTGCTTTTATTTTTTTTAATTTGAAGGAGGTTAACATGTGGAAATTAGATAAAATATTAATACCTGTTGATGGTTCTGAATATTCTTTCAAAGCAGCAAAATTTTCAACAAACTGCGCAAAACAATTTAACAGTACAGTCATCATTCTGCATTGTCATAAACCGGATTTTTGTTATGCCAATGATAAAGATTATGATGCCATCCACGCCCGTATAGAAGATAAAGCAGAAGATATGTTGGATCGCTATCGGGAAATTTATGACGAGGCAGGGGTCAAGCATTGGGAAATCATCCCTAATCCTCCTGCAGCTCAGGCTATTGTTGAAGTTGCTGAAAAAGAGGGCGTCGACATTATCATGATGGGAACTCATGGTCGAACAGATTTGCAAGGATTATTATTGGGAAGTGTTACCCATAAAGTACTCCACTTGGCACCTTGTCCTGTTTTAGTGATTCGTTAAATGCTAATACGTTTTTAATGAATCTAAGAATTTAGATTCTCTAAAACGGGGTTATTGCTTTAACAATAGACAATTGGTGATATAAAGTTTTTAAAATTATATAATATCAGATATTTTTCCCTATATTTTTTGGTAGTGAAGATAACTATGCTATAAATTGCCGGATTACATTTAAGTAAACCAGGAAGTATATTTTTAAAACGGTTAATCATTTTAAATTCCATCAATGTCATGCTTGATTTTTAAAATGAAACGATTA
>Ga0233437_1004328_pt1 | contig 16936 bp, 13 predicted proteins | sample SI_122_August201_FD_182714 | JGI IMG/M metagenome (GOLD analysis project Ga0233437, IMG submission 182714) | Seawater microbial communities from Saanich Inlet, British Columbia, Canada - SI_122_August2016_200_MG | ecosystem: Environmental > Aquatic > Marine > Inlet | place: Canada: British... | reverse complement strand
GCTTGTTGCTGAAGTCGCAGCTCTTCCCGGATACGACGCCATAGAGCTCAATCTTTCTTGCCCGAATATCGGCGGGAGAATCACCGGAGCCGATGCAGCCGCAGTTGAGCAATTTGTCCGCGCAGCCGTAGGGTCCACATCTCTTCCCGTTCTCGTTAAACTCCCAGGCGATTCTGGCAATCTACGACGCTCTAGTGAGCAGGCTCTTCATGCTGGAGCAGCTGGCCTAACGTTGATTAATTCTGTACGCGGCCTGCGCGTCGATTGGAACACAGGGCGCCCCTTCTTGAGCCGTGAATACGGAGGCTTGAGTGGTCCAGCTATTCTTCCGATTGCGTTGGCCCGCGTATTTGAGGTTCGAAAAGCGTTCCCAGAGGCTTTGATCATCGGAACTGGCGGGATTTCCGATCTAGGAAGTGCGCTGGAGATGCTTATGGCAGGTGCAGATCTGGTAGGAATCGGGTTCGGGCTTATGGTCGATCCCGAGCTTCCGCAGCGCCTTGCTGGCGAACTGAACGACTGGCTGGACCGACAAGGAGTAGGTGCTGTCGAGGACATTATCGGTGTAGCACATGCAGGGGGGTTCCATGTTCATTGAAAACCTAAAGAAATCCATTGACGAGTCTCGCGGAAATCTTTGCGTAGGGCTTGATCCGCATTTGGAGCAAATTCCTGAACGATTCGGACGGTCAGTAAGTGGGGTAGAGGCATTCCTAGATTGGGTCATCGACGAGACCGTCGAACATGCCTGTGCCTACAAACCTAACAGCGCATTCTACGAAGCACTTGGAGCGCCTGGCTGGAATCTTCTCAGTCACGTAATCGACCGCGTTCACCAACTCGGGCGACCGGTGATTCTTGATGCCAAGCGCGGCGATATCTCATCAACGGCAGCTGCCTATGCTAGCGCCGCCTTTGATGTCCTCAAGGCAGACGCGATTACGCTGATGCCCTATATGGGTGAAGACGCAATTGTGCCATTCTTGGAGCGCGGAGGATTCGTTTTTGTTGTAGCGTCTCCATCCAATGCTTCCTCACGACGCATTGTCGAGCATGGCGAGCCATCGTTGGCAGAGTGTGTGGCAACGATGGCTGTCGAGCTAGAAGGTCGATACCCCAATCAACTGGGCTTGGTTGTCGGCGCAACGCATCCTGAGGCAGTTGCTCGGCTAGATACAGTGTCAGATCGCTTGCCTTGGCTGGTTCCTGGGCTCGGTGCTCAGGGAGGACAAGCAGACGCGTTCTTTTCCGGGACACAGCAAGATCGTGTAATGGTGGTCAATGCATCTCGGTCAATCCTATTCGCTCCCGACCCAGGGTTGGCTGCAGCAGCGATGAAGCGTGAGATTACGGAGGCACGGAATGACTGAGCGGAATCGATGGATAGACATGCTGCAAACGGTAGGAGCGATTCAAGATGGGCATTTTCTGCTCTCCTCGGGCAGACACTCTGGACGCTACGTTCAATGTGCCCGGGCTTTGGAGGCCCCTGAAGTCGCCAATTCATTAGGACAAGCCATTGCTGCTGCCATCGATGGCACCGTCGATCGAGTGATGGCTCCCCCCTTGGGAGGATTGCTCATCGGGTATGAAGTGGCCCGACACTTGAACGTTCCCTTTTCGTTCCCTGAGCGAGGGGATGACGGCACATTTGTACTGCGTAGGGGGTTCAGCCTTCGGCCTAGCGAACGCATTTGTGTCATCGAGGATGTGATTACCACGGGCAAGACAACAGTAGAACTCCTTGACGCCCTGCGGAACCTCGGAGCGCTGCCTGTTGCCATTGGATGCATTGCCGATCGCTCGGACACGCATCAATTGGCAGGCCTTCCCATCCACTCGTTGCTACAGCTAGCCATTCCAACATTTGCGGCTGATGCATGTCCGATGTGCAAGGACGGTGTGGCTCTGCGGCAACCAGGAAGCCGCGACATGACTGTGCAGGCGTCATCATGAAGGTCCGCATCCTTGAAGAGCATGGCTACTCGTCTGCGTTGCTTGGCCTTTGCCTATCGTATAACCAGGATCCCGATCGCATGCCTACTGTCGCCCAGAAGTTGCGCTTCAAGGGGGATGGACACAATAAGTTTCTCGAATCCATAGCCGTATGGATGGACATCGATGCTCCGAGATACTTCTGGCAGCAATTCGACACGTATCGTATCGGTGTAACCAAACAATCCGAATCTACGATGCATACGATGACAGCTCGCGCGCTTCAGCAAGACGATTTTGAGCATCGGATTCCAGAGGCACATCTTCAGCATCTCAATGCACTTATTGCAGATGAACAATGGCAAACAGCGAAATGGGATCTACCTGAATCCTTCTTGCAGCGGAGAATTGTCTGTTTGAACTACATGATTCTCCAACGCATCATTCGACAACGAGAATCACACCGTTTGGCGGAATGGCGGACCTTCATCGATGAAGTCCTCCGACAAGCGGAACACGCAGAGCTATTGGTTGAGGGGGCTTGCGAATGACGATGTATGGTGTGCTTTCAGACGAAGAGATCACTGAGCTTTGCTCCGGTGAATCATCCATGCTTGATCCCTTTATTCCCGATCAGCGCGGGAAGCCATCCTATGGATTGGGGAGCTTTGGCTATGACCTGCGATTGGGCAAGCGATTCCTTGTTCCCCTTGGCGGTGTCAATCAAGTCCTCGATCCCATTGATTTTCCTGAGCATCATTTTCGTGAATACATCGCGCCTGATACGTTCGAGCTGCTCCCAGGCTCTCAGGTGCTCTCCGAGTCCGTTGAGTGGTTTAACATGCCCGACGATGTCTGTGGAGTCTGTTGGGGAAAGAGCTCGTACGCCCGATGTGGTTTGCTCGTCAACGTTACTCCTCTGGAACCAGGCTGGAAGGGTATCCTAACCATTGAACTGGCCAATGTGTCTCCCTATCCGATCCGAATGCATGTGGGCCAAGGCATCGCTCAAGTCGTGTTCTTCCGCGGACGCCGTCCCAAGCGTACGTATGCCGAGAAGGAATCGGGTGGCGGATACCAAAACCAATCCGGCGTCACACTACCGAAGTAGGACTGGTCAATCCTCCCCGCCGTCTGCCATAATGGATGACCGGACAGGATGAAGGGAGAGTCACATGCGAAGAATACTGCTGACGCTGCTTGCAGGATGCTTGATGTTCACGGTCGCGTTGTCTGCGGCCACTGGCCAATTCGTGGCCGTCGAAGTGGAGGCTTTCGAGTCTTGGGGCATCTTGCACTGGGGCACATGGAACCTATTGGAAGACGAACTGCTGACGACGCGTGTTCCTCAGGCGTCGGAAGCGGATGACGAAGCCGTAACGGCCGTTTTGGACGCCTGTAGCACTGCCGACGTGGGTGCATCAGAGCGCGGAGCCTGCGGGGCGCTGGCGCGATTTTTCTACGTTCGAGAGGCTGAATATGACCTCACTGCGTTGCTGGGAAGACCCTATCGAATTCAGCTAAGAAACCTCACTGCAGGCTATATCGGTGTAGTGGTGGCCGTTGATGGCCTGAATACCAATGGCAATTTGCCACTCTTTGGCAACGAATCGGATCGGAAATGGATCCTGCGCCCATTCCAGAGTGTAGCCATCTCAGGATGGCAAGTGTCTAGCGAAGAGGCGCTGCAATTCGAGTTCGCCACGCCTTCGCAATCTCATTCTGAGCTCGAACCTCTGAGGGGATCGATTCATCTGGCCGTGTATTTGGGCAACCCGTTCGGAGATGAAGACCGTAAGGGCACTGACGCTGGTGAAATGATCGATCAGCCAACAGTGGTCATTCCCTTTGTGTCTGCAACAACGAATCCCGTGGAAACCCTAACATTCGACTACTCTCGTGATCGTGTCATATTGGGTATCCAGTGCGAGGAAACAGAGGGCGTCGGAATTCGCGTTGCAGCTGTCGTTCAAGGAACAGCTGCAGAACAGGCAGGCTTGCGTGCAGGTGATATCATTACCTACGCCAATGCTGTCTCCATCAACAGCTGTTCTGACATGTCTGAGCTCCTCGACTCGAAAAGCCCGGGCGATCGCATCGTGCTCAAGGTGCATCGACCAGATCGCGTCTTCCTGGTCACCGTTGAACTCGAGGAATAGATAAAGCCATAAGATATGTAGGTTGTGGGCGGGGTTCCAGAGTGGAGCTCCGCCCGTTCTTTTTTGATGATTCCGGATTTGCGCATACGCAGAAACGTGCGCGTCTGGCAGTGCATCGCCTGAGATTGCGGGGCTTTATTGTTAGCGAAACTACGAAATAGGCAGTTCGATCCATTCATCCACAAGAGCTAGGGTATTGGCCAACACGGCGCGCCCTCGACATCGGGAAGCTGGAGCAGACGGCTGCCCACGATCACTTGCCCTTCCTGATCAAGAACCGTGCATGCTGCCATGTCTTCGTCAATGAGCTCGATGACCTCAAGTACTCCTATGCTGGATCCGCCCGTCTCATCCTCTGACAACCGGCTGTCGTCGGCCAGTGAGAAACGAGTGCCAATGGCAATGCCATGCTGGCGACCAACAGAGATGACGACGGATTCTGGGTCTGTGCTCGTGACGATTGCCCAGTCAGAGAGAGCGATTGTCTGGGTCGTCGACTGACCTAATGACTCATCCCCTTGTACTGCCACCTCTACGGCATAAGTTCCCGCATCCTGATATCTGTGAACGACATCTTGGCCTGTATCTGACGATTCGTCACCAAAATCCCAAACAAGGGAGAGGGAATCTGATTGGAAGCCGGTTTCAGCTCGAAATCGAGTCAGTCCTCCTGCAAACGGGATAGCTGGGCAATAGGAGAATGCTGGAGGCTCAGCAAGCGGCGCACGTGTTAAAACAATGCGAGATTCTCCCTCCCCGATGAGTTGAGGAAACTGTTTCTCTCCGCGCTCTTGCTGAACGAACGGCGGCACTTCAGAGCGCACGTACTCGTACAATTCCCACGCAGTAATGTGGCCGTCACTATTCAAATCAGCGGCTCCATCCAACCCATTCAGCAGGAAATGCGTGAGTACGCCGTGTTCCAGTTGCGGTGACTCGAATGCATCCTGATTCTCAGCTGACGCAGACAAGATAAGGCGCCCCTCAAGCTTGAAGTCGCTAAACACATCAACGACATCGCCAGTAGTTCGTGATCCAGGTGCCAGGCTTCGAGACAATCCCCCAGAGTAGCAGCTGTCGAAGAACACCAACACATGCTGGGATTCGATGCGATCCAAAAATCTGCCGAATTCATCATCTCGTAGAGCCGTGTCATCCTTGGCAGAAGCCCTCGTGTCATGAAGTACGAAGAACTCATCTACGCCGTCTCGCTCATCCATGTTGTCGTCTGCACCTTGGTAGCCGTGGCCCGAGAAATGGATGACGACGAGATCGTCTTGGTCGGCCATCTGCCGGAGCCAGCCCAGGCCTTCCCGCACATTCACTAGAGTAGCTAGACGTGTATCAACACCGATGGCCGGCCCATCAGAAGGCTCCTCTTCTGCAGGAGAGGCGTTGTCCGTCAACAGTCGAATATGATCGGCTGGGACGTTGGCATCCAGCAACCATGCAGCGATCGCTTCAGCATCCCGTCGTGCATAAGAGAGGTCCTCCACTTCTGAGTAGTCTGAGATGCCTATGACAAGACCCCAGGTCTGCTGGATCGAAACAAGTTCTGGATTGAGTTGAATGGTTACGGGAACCGTGATGGATGCATGCAACCCTTCAGAATCGCGGACTGTGAGCTGCACGTCATACGTGCCCGTTTCATCGTATCGATAGACGGGTTCACGTTCGCGCGACGTGTGCCCATCACCAAAACTCCATTCCCAGCTCAGTAACGTCCCGTCCCAAGCCGTCGACCTGTCGACAAAGCGAATGGGATCGCCTACGGCTGGGATGGATGGAGATAATTCAAAGTCCGCGATTGGAGGTTTTAACTCCTCGATCGATAGGACATGCATGATGGCATCCGAATAGCCGTCATTGTCGACCACGCGCAGCGTAACAGGCCACGTCCCGGCTGTCAGCGGATCAATCACCAACCGAGGCTCGGACGTCGTCCAATCAAAGACACCGTCTGATTGGATATCCCAGCCATACTCGACGATTGCTCCATTGGGATCTTGCGAATCCACGGCATCGAGAAGTATGTAGTCGCCCGCGCGAAGCGCTCGCTGCAATCGAGCTCCTCCTTCGGAGACAGGAGCCCATGTAAATGCGGCCACTGGCGTTGTCCGCGATTCGGCCACAATAATGCTTTCAACCAAGACAGTGACGGCTCCGTCTGTATCTGAGACAGTCAGGGTAATTGTATGCTCGCCTGCGCTAGAGAAGCGGTGTTCAACAATACGTCCAATGGCAGCCTCACCGTCGCCGAAGTCCCACCAAATCTGATCGAGCGTTCCACCTGTATCCTGTGAATCAGATGCGTCGAATACGATTATCTCTCCGGCCTCGGGCTCAAGAGGGGCAACTGAGAATGCTGGCATTGGAGGTTGATTCAGACGAGGAGCAAACCACTGGCTCGTACGCAAGAGCAATTTCAGGCGACACCGGGGGCCGGTCTCTGAGTTGGCGCCAAGAGATCCGCCAATCTCGAGGCCAGCAAGGCGTAGATTGACGCGAATCTCGCCATCCTCAAACTGGCCAGAGCGGAGCTGTAGGGCAACAGAGAACTGTGTCGAGGTGTTATCACTCCAAGACACAACACAGGAGGCAGAGGTCAGCTGCTCCAGATAGGACCGTGCCTCAATCTGAAACGATCCGTCGCCAAGAGGCCATCGTGACATCAGGGTTAAGTGCAGATCGGGTACGAGCCGTATCTTAAAGCCTACAGTCGAGGGCGGCGCTACAAAACTAAGGTCGGCAGTCCATCCCGCAACCAGATGAGTGAGCGTCAGGTTCTTCGCACTTCCTGACAGAGATAAATCCCACAGCGTCAAGCTGAAATCCTGACGCGTGAGTCCTGTCGGTCCTTCATAGGATGCCAAAATCTGTGCGGTTGCAGGTCCGCCTGTGACGGTTGCATTGCCCCAGATCTCCCAGCGAGAAGCCGCGTCATCCCAGACTCCTCTGAGGCCGGCTTCTGGAGCCAGACTGCCACCAAAGACAGCCCAGGGCACGGCAGGTGAGAGTACGAGTGCGCCGCGAGCCACAAAATGAGTCAATCCTGACAGCGTTGCCACAACATCGACATGTCCAGCGCCCCAGTCATACTCCCACGCAACGCGCCCGTCGATAGGTTCACTAGAAGACGGCGTCAATCCAACAGTCGCCTCAAGTGAGCCCCATTCGGTTTCCGTGTGTGCAAAGCCGATTTCAAGTTGTGTCTGCCCGATCCAGCGTGGGTTTGGCGTCGCCCCCACCATCGATCCGAAAGCGCCCGCACCAATACATGGCGAGTCCAGGGTGAGAGAGAAGTCACTAGCCTTCGGATTGGCAAACTCTGGAGCCTCGGAGATATCTGACGACGAGCGGTGTACGCCTGAATAGTCGCCTGCTCGATTTCCCCAAACGTTGTTGTAATCAGATGTTAGCGACTGTTCCAAGCCTGAGGAGGCTGAGACGCTCAAGCCAATGCCATCATTGAGTGCGAAGATTGAATGCGTGGCGCGTAGGCTTACGCCACGAAATTCGAGCCCGTGGCCGCCGTTGTAGGCTACTGTCGCGCGCAGGACGTCGCAGTTGCCGTCTGTGCGCAGCGATAGGCCACTGCCTCCGTAGTGCGCGACAGTGGACGATTCCAAGACCAGACTTGCCTGTTCTTGTAGCGCTATGCCGTCACCCGAACCCCCAGTGATTTGAGTATTGGAGATTTGAAGGCTTGATGTCCCCTTTGCCTCAATACTGCTAGTGAGTCCGCCCTGAAGCTGACAGCTGTCGAGGAGCAGCGTGGCACTAGCATCAATGGCGATATTCCCGAAAGCTTGGGTGTGGAATGTAGAATCAACAAACGTCGCTCGCGATGAATCCGAAACTCGCGAACCCCAACGCCCGTTGTCAGACAGAGTGACATTGATGCAGTCAAGACTCGATGCGCCCTCCAGGTCGATGCCATCCCAATCATTCCACTGAAAGACTGTTGCCTTAATGGTTGCTGTCGCATCACGAAGGAGTAGACCAATCAGCCCATTATCAGCAACGCGGCAATTCTCGAGTGTGACATCGCTTGGGCCAATGATTTGCAGGCCATATCCAGGATTGTTCTCGATGCTGCATTCATGAAATGAGAGCGTAGATACACCTGATGATTGAACCCCCCCATTCTGGCCACCGACAATTCGGCAATTGCGAAACGTCACCTGCGATGACTGAAGGTCCACAACTGTGGCTTCTAGTATCGATGACCCGCGCTCGATGGAAGCGTTTTCCAGAACAACAGACCCCACCGAGATCCCTTTGACGACAGGCTGATAGCCGTAGCTGCTACGAATGACGGTATGAGAAGGTCCAGCCCCGCGGATCGTGATTCCCGAGATCAAGGTCAGGCTTTCCTCGTACATCCCAGGATTGACCAGAATGACGTCTCCGTAGGACGCCGCATCGATGGCACGCTGAATCGATCGAAAGGCGCCAGCACCATCCGTCGAGACAACAATGTCAGCTCCCATCGTTGCCACAGCAATCGGAAGCAGAAACAGACACGCTACAAGCACTACCCGGAGTCGTTGAACCATGGAAGCATTGTAGACCTGCAACTGCGCATCAACAATGTTCCGGCAAGCAGAGGAGGGAGACAAGACAGACGAAGCATAGCGAACATGGAAGACCGCTAACCAAGTAAATCCACCATGAAGGACATGAAGAGGCGCGCCATGCCATAAGCTAGCACGCTGAAGAAAAGCAGAGCTTCGATTCCTCGTGTCCAAGGCAGTGTCAGAGCTTCCTTCAAGTTCTTCATGCTCTTCATGGTAGAGAGCTGTTGCATTGATAGTCCAGTGTGCGGAATGGCTGGAAGATTGGGTTCGCGAACTGTGCTAAGATCGCCTGGGTGAGATCATGAGGACGTTCTTCTGCATACCGATCATCGACAAGCACTGCGAGACTCTGGCGCACACGGCTGTCCGCGTGCGCTCGATCACTCAGACGAAGGCAAGCTGGGTTTCCCAAGCCAACTACCATATTACCCTTCGGTTCTTGGGCGACATCGACCCAGCGCTCATCGTGGATCTGGATCATCTCTGTTGCACTCTTGCCGAGACTATTGAACCCTTTGAATGCACGTTGGACCGCTTGGGCGCATTCCCATCCGTCGACAAAGCACGGGTTCTTTGGGTAGGCGGTGACATCCATCCATCCTTTCAACGACTCAGCATGGCGCTATCGAAGGGTCTCGCTGACCTCGGCTTTCCAAGAGCCAAGAAAGAGTCCGTGGTTCATGTGACACTGGCACGAATCAAGGATCGACCTGATCCACCATTGGCCCGTGTGATTGAAGCACTTGGCCCCCTCAAACCCATGTACGTTACGATTGACCGACTCGTATTGATGGAGAGCATGCTAACGGCGCAAGGTGCTGTCTATACGCCTCTGTTTACCACGAAATTGGGTGCGTTCCGAACATGAGCGCAATCGAATGGCTTGATCATACAGCCGACATCGGATTCCGCGCCACGGGACCATCGATTGAAGCCGCGTTCTGCGAAGCAGGGAGGGCCCTGTTCTCACTCATGTTCGACATCGAAACGATTGAAGAGCGCGATGAGTATTCATTGGAGATGAGCGCAGACACCCGTGAGGGACTGCTTGCAGACTGGCTGTCGGAACTGCTGGTTCAGAAGGATTTGACACGACTCATCTTCAGCCGGTTCGAGGTTCAGATCTCGGGAAGTGAAGCATCCGGGTTCTTGGCAAAGGGGAGAGCTTTCGGTGAACGTCTGGATCGGGTCAAACATCAGGCCGGAACAGACATTAAGGGAATAAGCTATCTCGGGCTGGAAGTGGTATGCCAAGATGCGGCTTGTACGGCTCAAGTTCTCGTTGATGTGTAGGAGACAGAATTGCCAGGAAAGCAAACCTTGATCGAAGTCAGAGACGGCGAATGGATGATGCCGCAGCAGGGAGCCATGACCGTTCCCGGGATGATTTTTGCTGACCAGGAAACCATTGACCAGCTCCTGAAAGATGAAAGCGATGGCGTGCAATGGTCGGCATTGAAGCAAGTACGCAATGTCGCTGGATTGCCAGGCATTGTCAGCGCCTCGATTGCGTTGCCGGACATTCACCCTGGGTATGGCTTTCCGATTGGTGGCGTCGGTGCATTTGATGCGAAGACAGGCATCGTCGTTGTCGGCGGCGTCGGCTTCGACATCAACTGTGGCGTACGGATGCTGGCTACACCGCTCGAAAAGTCTGAAATGGAACCATGTCTTGAGTCTCTCGGTGAAGAGCTGTTCCGAACTGTCCCTGCAGGATTGGGAGCTGAAGGCAATCTTCGCATGAATGTAGCCGATCTCAACGACTTGCTGCGATTGGGTTCTGAATATCTCGTCGAACGCGGGATTGGATTTGCGGCTGATCTTGAGTTCACAGAAGAAGCAGGATGTATGCCGAATGCAGATCCTGCGGCGGTTAGCGAGCGTGCCAAGCATCGACAATTCAGACAAGTAGGAACCTTGGGATCTGGCAACCACTATCTAGAAGTCCAGGTTGTTGAGTCGATTCTCGATGCATCCTCAGCTGAAGCCTACGGGTTGTTCCGCGACCAGATTGTTCTGTCAATTCACACGGGATCACGCGCACTTGGCCATCAGATTGGGCAAGACTATCTCAAGGAGATGGCTCAAGCCTCTGCAAAGTACGGATTCGACATACCTGAGCGTGAGCTCGTAGCTGCACCCATCGATTCTGAGGAAGGCCAACGCTACCTTTCCGCTGTTGCCTGCGGTGCCAATTGCGCGTTTGCCAATCGCCACATGATTGCTCATCTGGTCAGGCAGGCGATAGAGGGAGTGGTTGGCACTAAGGCATCTGACATCCGGACGATTTATGACATCGGTCACAACAACGCGAAATTCGAGACACACAACGTCGATGGTGTGGACAGGCAGCTTCTTGTTCATCGAAAGGGAGCCACTCGTGCCTTCGGCCCAAACCGGGATGAATCGCCAGCAGCCTATCGAGAAGTCGGCCACCCTATCATCGTCGGAGGAACCATGGGGACGGCATCCTACGTATTGAGAGGAACAGACGCTGGCATGGCCAAGACATTCGGAAGTGGCATCCACGGAGCAGGCCGCGCCCTATCTCGCAAGAAGGCAGCCAAGAAGTACTGGGGAGAGACCGTCAAAGCCGATTTAGCCTCACAGGAAATTCATCTCTGGACCCACTCCATGCGCGGCGTTGCTGAAGAAGCGCCCGGTGCCTACAAAGACATCGAACAGGTCGTTCGGGCCTCTGCTGCATCAGGCATCACTGAGCCGGTTGCCAGACTACGCCCATTGGCAGTGATCAAGGGCTAGGAAAGAGATACGGGATCGACGCGGACATCAGGCTGGTCCGATTTCCCGGAGTCAGAAGCGCGTCGATGCTGGGCAAAGGCTTGTGTGTGTTTGGCGATGGCGCGGGCAAGCTTTTCTGGATCATGCTTCACTGTATCCTTGCCCCCCCAATGTGCTGTGCCCAACATTTCCTCTCGTATGGGTTCGAGGCCGTAATCATTGGATTGCCCAAGATCGTCGGCTACGGGTTCAGCTTCCTCATGCTTGTACTTGGAGAGAAAATCTGTGCTCGGTCGCTCGGAGTTGATCAGCAAGTGATCGAATCGCGAGAGCTGGATGTACGCATTGAGCATTTGTAGATGCTCGCTCAGCGAGAGACGATCCGTCTCCCCATGTTGGGTCATCAAATTGGCCACCAGTAGCTTTTCGGCGCCTGCCTCTTCGATGGCTGTGGCAACGCCTTCGATGAGCAGATTGGGAATGAGACTCGTGAATAGACTGCCTGGTCCCAACAGAATCAGATCAGCCTCGTTGATTGCATCCAAAACAGATGCATAGGGCGTCACATGCTCTGGGAGCAATGCCATTTGTTGAATTCGCCGCGGGTCAGAGACAATCTGCGACTCGCCGGTGATCGTCGAGCCGTCATCCATGGTGGCTATGAGCTGGGCGTTGTCCAGCGTGGCGGGCAAGACACGGCCACGGATATTGAGGAAGTGGCTCATGGCCTCAATGGCTCGATCAAAACTACCTGTTGCCTGTTCAAGGCCTACGAGCAGAAGATTCCCCAGGGCATGACCAGCCAATTCCTCGGGCGCATGGAGTCGATACTGGAAGTACTCGGACAACTGCTCTTCGTCTTCAGCCAGGGCTAGCAAGCAGTTTCGCACATCGCCCGGCGGTAGCACATCGGTCTGCTCGCGCAAGCGTCCAGAGCTGCCGCCGTTGTCCATGACTGCGACTACTGCGGTGATGTTTGTCGTTACCTGTTTCAATCCGCGTAGCAGTGTGGATAGACCTGTTCCACCACCGACTGCAACAACCTTGGGGCCACGATCGAGAATCCTTCTTCGATAGATGATCGCCGATGCCTTCTCAGACTCCGATTCACGGGGCGCCAATGCCTTGGCTACGGATCGCACTAGATGAACTAGAGAAAGGGAGAATCCCGCCAACCCAGCCAGGATCATTAGAACTGCGACGAAATGGGAGGTGAAAGAACTCATAGGAATTGTTCGGTACAGAACGCGGGCTGCATCCACGCCAAATGCATACAGCGCAGCAGCCACGATGAGCGCCATTGAGACGAAGGCGAGGGCGATCCACCGCTTGATGCGTAATCCTGGCATGAGCCATCTGATGATCCTGTACCTGGTGGGCCTCATGTTCGACTTCCATTCCGCATGGCTACTTCCAGGACTCCTGTCAATGCACACAAAGTGGCTCGGAGCCGTTCGCTCGGGGTAACACAGAATCGGGAATCCGCGAGCACAGTCACACTGCCCAAGGTATCGACGATATTGATACGAACAGGTGCCTTGCCAGGATGCTGCTGCAGTGTCTGTGCCAGCTCGGTGAGCTGAGGCTTGGATAGGTCAGCACCGTCTAGCTTGAGCGTTACCGCAAGACGGGCTCGCTCGGGCAGCTTTGATAACGGGAAGACGTCTTCGGCGACCAAATTGATGTCGCCGTTTCGTAGGCCAGCTGTTACGGTCAAGCCGATCAATGAATTGTCTTCAATCAATCCATTTGAGGCATCAAGAACCTCCTGGAAGAAGGTCACCTCGGCTTCACCGTTGCCGTCCTCAAGGACAACAAATGCCATCTGGCTGCCCCTCTTGGTATCAATGCGCCGCAACGACTTAATGCGTCCGCCAATGAGAACCTTCTGCTCGGGAGTCAAGTCTCCCACACTCTTCAGGTTCAGACAGTAGAGTTGGAGGTTTTCGGCAAACTCGTCCAGAGGATGTGCAGTCAAATAAAGACCCAGCAATTCCTTCTCAAAGGTGAGTAAGTCCCTCTTGTCAAACTCCTCTTCTGTAATGCTAGGATCAGGTAGCGCAGTCTTCTCCTCGCCGAAGAAAGACGTCTGTCCGGTAAGTGATTCTCGCCGCGCCGTCTGCATTAGCTCAAGGCCTTCACCAAGATGTCGCAGCAAGCCACGTCGTGAGGAGCCCGATTGATCGAAAGAACCTGACTTGATGAGGGACTCCAATGACTCGCGATCCAATCCCTCTTCCTTCACCTTGCGACACAGATCAAAGAATGATTCAAAGTCCCCTTCACGCGCCTTCACTATCGATTCGACAGCTCCCTTGCCCACATGTTTGATTGCACTGAACCCGAACCGGATCTTGTCGCCCTCGATGGGCGTGAATTCGCCTCGGGATTCGTTGATATCCGGACGCAGTATCTCGATTCCCATCTCTTTGCATTCATCGACATAGCCAGCAATCTTGTCCAAGTCCCCGTTGACACTCGTCAGCAAGCTGGCCATGAAGTGGGTTGGGTAGTTGGCTTTGAGGTAAGCAGTCCAATAGGAGACGAAGGCATAGGCTGTCGTATGCGATTTGTTGAATCCATAGCGCGAGAATTTTTCCATGTCGTCAAACGCTAGATCCGCGATTTTCTTGCTTACACCTAGGCCTAGACAACCCTCGACGAACTTGATACGAAGGCTAGCCATGAGCGCCTTGTCCTTCTTGCCCATCGCCTTGCGAAGGATGTCTGCCTGGGCAAGCGTGAAGCCCGCCAGCGCACGTGCCATCAACATGATCTGGTCCTGATAGATAGGCAAGCCATAGGTGTCTTCAAGAACGGCTTTCAGAGAAGGATGCGGATAGGTGACGGGGCGATTTCCGTTGCGACGTTCAACATAGTCATCGGTCATGCCGCTTTCCAATGGGCCTGGTCGATACAGTGCAAGCAAAGCAATCAGGTCCTCAAACCGATCAGGCTGAATTCGTCGGATGAGGTTGGTCATCCCCGTGCTTTCAAGCTGAAAGATGCCGGACGTCTTACCCTCGCAGAGCATCTGGAAGGTGGCTTTGTCATCCAGAGGAATGGACTCTACGCAGATCTCAACACCCGCATATTTCTTAAGCCCCTCCCGCGCCTCGTCAATCAGCGTTAGGTTGCGAAGTCCAAGGAAATCAAACTTCAGGAGCCCAACGGCCTCGACGTCATTCATGTCAAACTGAGTAACGAATTCGCCTTCACCTAGGCGAAGCAGTGGCACATGGGCGGACAACGAATCCGGAGCGATGACCACACCCGCCGCATGTGTGGAGGAGTTGCGCGTCAAACCTTCCAATCGCAATCCTATTTCGATGAGCTGCTTAATCTCTGGATTCGAGTTCCGCAGTTCCTTGAGTTCGGCGACCTTGTCAGCAGCTACAGCCAGGCCCCAGCCAAACGGAATGAGCTTGGCGACACGATCTGTTTCCGAATAGGGGATTCCCAAGACGCGCCCGACGTCGCGAACAACGGAACGGGCGGCCATGCGATCATAGGTGGCTATCTGTGCGATCCTCGTCCACCACTTCTCGCCCCCGTACTTGTGTCGCACGTAATCAATGACCTTGTCGCGACCTTTGACACAGAAGTCGATATCAAAGTCAGGCATGCTAATACGATCAGGATTGAGGAAACGCTCAAAAATGAGGTTGTACTTCAGCGGATCGACGGTCGTGATGTCGAGACAATAGGACACCAGGCTTCCTGCAGCTGAACCTCGACCGGGTCCGACTGATATCCCATTCTCTTTCGAGTATTTGACGAAATCCCACACGATAAGAAAGTAAGTGCTGTAATCCATCTTCTGGATGACTGCCAGCTCATACTCCAGTCGCTCCTTGATCGTCTCATCGATCTCTGGATAGCGTTTCGCTGCCCCTTCATAGGCCAAGTCCCGCAAATAGGCGTCAGCGGACTCTTCCTCCTCAGGAATCTCAAACGGAGGGATCATCGAATGGTCGAATGACAACTCAAGCGCACAGCGATCGGCGATGAGGCGGGTATTGGCTATGGCCTCTGGCCATTCAGCGAATGTCTCCTCCATCTCCTCGCCAGAGCGAAAATGATAGCCTTCGCCATCGAATTGACGATGGTCTGGATCATTCAGCGTCTTGTTGGCACGGATGTTGAGAAGCACCTCATGAGCCAATCGATCCTCAACAGTGAGGTAATGAACGTCGCAAGTTGCCACGAGAGGAATCTCAGTCTCGCGTGCCAACGCAACAAGGTCAGCCCGGATCTTGCTGTCTCGCTCTGTACGGTGATCCTGGATTTCGATATAGAAATTACCCTTGCCGAATAGCTCTTCATATTCACGAGCTACTGTGATGGCTGCGTCTCTCTGTCCTGCTTTTAGCAATTTAGGAATCTCACCCGACTCACAGGCTGAGAGCGCAATCAGACCTTCGGAATGCTCTCGGAGCAACTGTTTGTCAGCTCTTGGACGGTAGTAGAAGCCCTCAGTATGCGCGCAACTGACAATTTGCAGCAGGTTGCGGTAGCCAACCTCATTCTCTGCTAGCAAGACAAGGTGGAAGAAACGCTGTCCCGCCTTCCCGGATCGCTCTGTCCGATCCCCTGGAGCAACGTAAATCTCGCAGCCAATAATCGGCTTAATATTCCGGCTAACAGCTTGGCGATAAAACTTGATAACACCGCTCATCACGCCGTGATCTGTGAGAGCGATCGAGTCCATCTCGAGTTCCTCAGCTCGATCTAGCAGTTTGGATATCTTGCATGATGAATCGAGGATGCTGTATTCAGAATGCACATGGAGATGAACGAACGGACTCGCCAAGTTATTCCCCCTCACTCGATGAATCGTCTGCTTTGTTGATGAAGATGACCCGCTCTTCGCCAGGCAACACCCACCCAAGTTGCCTGCGAACAGCATCTTCGATTGCAGACAAGTCATCTTGACTCGCCAGCTGGGTTTCCAAGTTCTCACGCTCAATCCATGCTTGCTCGTAGGCAATCTGGGATGACGCCATCTGCTGACGAAGATCACGAATGCGCAGGCCGCGCGTTGTGAATAGCAGAACACCGCCCCCAACAACGATCGCGCAACACAGCAGAATCCAACGAGGTCTGCTGCGTTGCGCGCGTTTGCGACGGTGCGAATACTCGCCCGCCGAACGGGCGTGCCGTCCCCCTATCATGAATCCCCCCGGATGTTAGCTACGGAGTGAACCGCGTCGGCCATTCGGCCAGCGGCAATTCGTGCTCATCCTCGATTCTCACCAGCTGATTATACTTCGCCACCCTCTCTGAACGGGACATTGAACCACTCTTAATCTGCCCACAGTTTGTACCCACTGCTAGGTCTGCAATTGACGTATCCTCAGTCTCGCCTGATCGGTGTGACACGACACTGGTATATCCAGCGAAGTGGGCGATATCCATAGTCTCAAGCGTTTCAGACACGGTTCCGATCTGATTGAGCTTAATCAGGATCGAGTTGGCGAATCCCATCTCGATGCCTTGCTTCAGGAGTGTCGGATTGGT
>Ga0233437_1004327_pt1 | contig 16939 bp, 20 predicted proteins | sample SI_122_August201_FD_182714 | JGI IMG/M metagenome (GOLD analysis project Ga0233437, IMG submission 182714) | Seawater microbial communities from Saanich Inlet, British Columbia, Canada - SI_122_August2016_200_MG | ecosystem: Environmental > Aquatic > Marine > Inlet | place: Canada: British... | reverse complement strand
GGTTTTTTTAGATTCAATACAATAAGATCTAAGATCATCCATACATCACACCTCACACACATTTTGTACTGACACCCAAGTACCTGTTTATGCGGTGACGAGGTAGGGTACATACGTCCAAGGATCAATGATCTGCACTACACAGCACCTACCAGCGTATATTCTGTATGGCCCCTCCCCTCTCCTATAGAACGAACGTAATAGATCATAGATCATGTGCTATGTGGTATAGATCAATGAGTGGTAGATCAACGATCTCGGATTTCGGATCTTCCTCGCCATCCTCGCCTCACCTCCTAGATCAACGTAAGTGATCAGGTGATCACGCATGGGATCTAAGAAGTGAAGATAAGAAAAACAAAAACACATATTACGTTTTGTAAAAAAACATAACCACATATTACCTTTTGTTTTTACGCCTGCCGCACATGTTACCTTATAGCACATTACTAAACGCACATAAAGGCAATGGGTAATGCATTAGTAAAGGCATATTACGAAAGGCAAAAAACCGCCTTGAGTAATGGCATAATACTTGCTTGCAAAAAAGGCAAAAAAATCTTTTTTTAGTAAAGGCAAAAAAAAACGCCTTGAATGCAAAAAAAACGCTTGACAAGGCTTTTTTATAAATGCTATAAAATAGTCAAGTTCAGGGCGGCACCGCAAAGGCGGGCTTGTTATCACTCTTTGAAAATTGAATATTGGCAGTAAAAAGCCTTTACTAAGGAACATGTGTTTACCCTTCCATGGTGGATGTCGTAAAGAGCTTGACTGCAAAGGTTTTGCATAGGTTGCCTTTATAAACCTATGCACCATATACATTATAAAGGGGAACAACATGACGGATTCTATTTTGAGGAAAAAGGCGAATAGTGGCAATGTGGAAAAAGGCATGGATAAGGATGAAGCCGTGGTAGTCAATGGCAATGTGCCTTTGGTTGGACCATTAAAGCCCATAGCATCGCCCACAGTGCAAGTCAAGCCCAAAGGCAAGGCTAAGCCTAAAAAGCGCCCTGTAACGGTTGCGGCTGGTAACATTGCTTTGGTGGTGCGGGCTAATGGTGCAGCATACAAGCCCGGTGTGGCCGTTCACTTTAAAGGCAAAAAGGAAACGGCATTGACTGAGCAGGGCGTTGTTCGTAAAGGTACGCTTTCCGATTTTGGCTTTCTACCGGATATACAGCCTTTATTTACAAAGGTCTTTTTGGCATCTTTGGCCAAAAAAGGCATCATCCCTGCATTGACACCGGCATCAGGGCAAAGCATTTATTTTTTGCCTCCATCCCATAAAGAAGGTGGTTGCAAGATGTTCTTTGCCTTTGTAGGCAGTAATAGGACCCTTACTGTCAACCATGCAACAACATTGCCTTTCATAGGCGGTATGGCAAGCGCTTTTAAAACAGCCTTTAGCAAGGCAGGTGGTAAGGGTGGCGATATAAAGCGTAATGGTGGTTATGCTGAGTACACAGCATCCAAAGGCAATATCATTGCCTTTAAAAAGGCAATCCTCGGCATGATAGGCTAAAAGGCTATGGGGCAAGGGCAAGGAAAAAGCTTTGCCCCATATTTTTTTCAGGCATATTTTTCATGAGGTAAAGGCAATGGATAAGGCAGATATACTTGATTGTGTTGGCACTATATTGTTAGGGTGTATAGCAATGGTGTTAATCTTAGGGGGCATGTAATGACAAAGGAATTAGACGAACAAATACGGCAATTCAAAGCTAATAGCATTGACGCGATAAAGGCAATGGCGTTGCAATCAATAGAAGATATGGAAGCATTGGACGATTTATGCGGCATAAGTGCTTGTCAAGCATGGTATAAATTGGAGGCGGAAAAAGACAATCACTCATAAGGGAAGTATAAAATGGTAGTAAAGGCATTGACTACTTACAAAGCAAGTAAGTAAAGGCAGCTAGTAAGTAGTCAATGCAGTAGTAAGTAGTCAAGGCAGTAGTGAGTAGTAAAGGCAAGTAGAAGTATTTGCACAAGTAGTTTTTTTTTGGCATACCAATTGCTACCCCCCCTCTTAATTCGTAGATGAATTTTGAACTGAAGTGAGGTTTCACCTCCTTCATTTGCAATAATTTTTAAACCTAGCGATATCGCTAACTTTATAATTCGTAGATGAATTTTGAACTGAAGTGAGGTTTCACCTCCTTCATTTGCAATAATTTTTAAACCTAGCGATATCGCTAACTTTATAATTCGTAGATGAATTTTGAACTGAAGTGAAGTTCCTTCATTTGCAATGAATTTTGAACCTAGCGAAGTACGACTTCACTAACGAAACCTCTTTAACCCCCTCTCACACCCCTAAGCCATCTAAGCTAAAGAAAAGTCTAGTATATGATAGATGATTTCTAAAATTCTGAAAAAAAAATTTGCCTGCGGTTGCCCGAAAAAGAGACCTGAGTATAACACTGACTCAAATTATGCTACAGGGTAGGGTATGGGGTAGGTAAAAGCTGGCGAAGGGCTATAGAAGCCCTCCTGGACAAGCTTGATAACTATCTTACCAGTAAACTAAGGGGTATTTTTACCAGCCACAGCACAGGAATACTTGGGGGGAGATTTTTGTCGCGGAGATTTGATATATTGTTCATAGAATGAACCCTCCAGCTTCTCTATACCAAAGTAGGTGAAGTCTCCGTCATTGTTGGTAGGGGAATTAGAAACTTCTTTGAAACACTGTTTGCAGAAGAAGCGGAGGCCTGGTCCTTTCGGGCGACTGAAGCATCGGGTACAGATCTCGTCCTCGGTAATCAGTCCGTCTTCCAGCTTCTTTAATATCACTTTGTGGGCATTACGGGCTGAAAGAAGAGACTCGTTTGTTATTTTGGTCATTATAATATATTATCTCCTTCTTCCTCGTCAGTAGAGATAATATCACCTACAGGAATATCACCTACAGGAATATCACCTACAGGAATATCACTAGCTATATCTTCAGTCGCAGTCGTATGGAAATACAAATCGTCATCGAAGGCATATGGGGTATCGGCTTTAAAAGGATCTTGTTTGGGATTAATCTTTTCGCATAATTGAATATACTTTATTCTTTTCGCAGAAACTGGTTGATGAATTACTAAAGTCCCAATAGGCACAAAGCCGCGAGCCTTTACCTCAGATAGTTTTTTAATGAAGATATCTCGTTCTGTAGACTCTACCAGTACGAACTCGTCGTCTTCTGTTGTAATTGCGAAAGCGATACACTTTAAGATTTCTCTTCTATCTTTTTTTTCTTTATGGTTATACCGGCACCTCATAAGATACCTAGTTTTTGGAACAAAGATCTCTGCAATCCGCTTACCTTCCAGCTCCCTTATATTGACAAGCTCATCTCTTTCGCGATCGAGTAGCTGACCGCCATCGTAAGTTGAAAGAAAATATTTATTACTCATGCCGGCTCTCCTTACATTTTCCGATATTCCCACCATACTACGTTTCTTCCTGGAAACGGGATAACGCTGTCATGTGTAATAGTTTGGATTCCGGCAGGCTCGCAAAAATACGTCCACTCAAAAACAATGCCTTTCTTATAGAAAGTATTGGCTTTCCTAATAACGTAAGCGATAACATCACACACTTCGTCAGTAAAGCGTTTATCGTCTCTGGCTACGACCTGTTTTAACCAGCCATTAGGGTCATTCCACTTCCACACATACCGTTGTTTGTTTTCGATCCGGATAACGCCTTCGTCCGTATTGACATCTCGCACCATAGCACGTTTTGGCTTGATAACGAACTCTACAGTAAATTCGTCGTCTACGTTTTTAGGAACAAAGATATTTCCGGCAATACGTCCGTTATCTGGAATTTCAGCATCTATCATACAGGTATAGGACATATTCTGATGAGCGAGTTCTAGCTTAAGGTCTGCCATCTTAAGGTCGCAAATATGGGGGCAGGAAGTTACTTCTTTGTGGGCGTTGGGCATATAGTTGTAAGTACGGATATTGAAGATTTGTCCTTCGGGAACTTTTTCCCAAATCCCTTTTGCCCACCGAAGAATTTCTTTCAGTTTTTCCTTAGAAGAATTCTGGTCAATATATCTGAACCTGGGAACATTAAAACCCTCATCAGATAGGTCTATAATGCGATCAATTTTTGCCATATGCTCTTCTTTTGTTACGAATGCCATTACTCCCTCCTATTTTTTGAACTTCTTGATGAGAATCTCCAACTGCTCTTTAACAGAATCGCCGTGGCACTGCTTGGGCTTACAGTAACAGCCAAGCCATGTCGTTCCCTTGGTCCGGGCAATCTTCTTGGTTAAATTAAACATATAGGAATACACTTTCTTTCTGCGCTCCATTTCCTTCTTAAGCCATGCATCATACAGAGCGCAACTTTCAGCTCTGGATACACCTTCTCCAATAACAAACTTGTTACCCAGTATACTCCCTCGGCCAATGTAGACTTCGTTACTTAGGTTTCTATCGACTTTTTTATTTATAACCTTAATCTTCCCCACTCTTTAATCCTCCTCTCCGCATTTGTCGTCAAAGATTGCAAACACCCACTCTTTCAAATCCTTAATGTCTGCTTGAATATCTGAAGAAACTGAATCGATTGATGTGTCAAAAGTCATTTTTTCAGCCTGAGCAGTGAATATTTTCTCATTAAGTTCTTTGAACTTCTTATGGACTATAACCCTGGCTTTACTAACTAATCTTCGTGACATTATTTCTCCTCATCTTGTATATTCATTAATTATTTTCTTAGTGACATTTCTCCAATTGGCAGTCACACTCACTTCTAAAATACAAAAATGAGTATCCATATACATAAGGGAGAATCCGAGTTCAAATAGTTCTTCCTCTAATTCCTTTATTACTTTATCCCTTAGCATATTTATATTAAGCAGTTGAAGCAGTTTTGCTCTTGAAATTCTGTATCTTCCTACGATTTTTCCTCCGAATGTTTCACTGTGAATTGCGGCAAGCCTTTCTGCTACTTTCTGAATCTGTGTCTTTTCCTGTTCCATACTTCTCCTTTGAATTATTGGGCGTTTATCATTGCTTTGATTGACTTCCGGGCCGATTTCAGCATAAAACTCTTAAATTGTATTGTTTTTAAGAAGATTTCAGCGTTCTTTATCTGCTTTTCAGGCTTAGATGTAGATTTTGCCGTCTTCAAACCTTCCTTTATACGCTTATCTGTGCCGTATAACCGCACTAACATGTGGGACTTTTTCATGTTCTTCCATTTGACATTCTCTTCTTCTTTTAGGGCTGTTTTAATTCTTTTATCAATATTAGAAGATTTGTATTCCTTAGCCATCTTTTCGATGGTCTTAAACTTCTTAAGGAGCAACAAGGCTGTAATTTCACCGACACCAGGGATACCTTTTACGTTATCCGTGCTACAACCGGCAAGGGTAAGGACGTCTAGATAGCGTTTTGGGGGCAATCCATGCTCCTTTCTGAAGTTCGCAGCAGTATAAAGGGGGTTAGCTGTACCTATTCTAAGCATTGATACCCTATTAGGTTCCAAAATCTGGAACATATCATGGTCGTTTGTCAGAACTAAACACTTCTTCTTCTTATATTTAACGTGAGTAAGGTAGTGGATAAGGTCGTCAGCTTCCCATGCTGTAGTTGTTATCTGCGTAATTCCTATTTTGTAAAAGAAAGACACTGCAAGGTCAAGGGATGCAAAAAACCGCATTTCATGATTAGGATCTTTTTTGCGGTTCTTATAGTCAGCAGCTTTTTTAAGCCGAAACTGCCGATCATCTTTTGTTTTTGGTTTTTGTAAGGGATCATAGCAGATGATAACTTTGGTGACTTTATACTTCTCAAATGCAGTCAGAATAGAACGTAGCATGCCATATAGGGTGCCGGTAGGAATCTTAAAGCGTTCATTGGCAACAAAGTGTTTATCAATACCACGCTCTATCCGACCTTCTAGCTTATAGGATACTTTGTTTCCAGATTCTTCGCTGTAGGTTTCTTCAATTTTTGCTTCTTGTGCTTTAATACTGGAAGCACGAAGCTCTTTTTCTTCGGCTACTTTATTGCCAAGTATTTTTGATAAAGAAGTAAGTTCATCCTGGTTTACTGCTGAAGTAAGTTTGTTAAACTTGTAATAAGATTTTCTAGCGAGCAGATTTCCGTCTATAATGAGGATAGGCATTTAAGCAATCTCCTTTTTGATTGTAATAACGTGTGGTTGGCCGAATTTCCATTCTCCTCCAAATTCGGCAATTGCTTCTTCTTTTGTGCTGAATGTAAGTCTAATTGTGTGTTCTCCTTTCATCGCCCATTGTTCATCAACATATTCTTTTAGAAGCTTTGCGTATGTTTCTTCTGCAAGGTCAACAAAGATGCGTTCTCCGATGTTTGGCCTATGATTTGGCGCATATTGATCCAAGTTCCATTTTTCATGCATCATATTTCCATCACAGTCTTTTTCTGAACAGGAAATCATAAACGGTGTAACTCGTGGCCTGGAGTTCCATAAACGTTCCCGCTTATGGCATTTTTCGCATTTGTACCACATAAGGCATAAGCCTTTTGCTTGAGTAATCTGTTTTGCCATTGTTTTGTCCTTTTTCTAGAGTTATAAAGTGAACCATCTATTTACTATACGCCGTCCAAAATTTAGAGTTCCTCAGAACAGCTATGAGAACTTCGACATTTCATTGGAAGACAAATTCTTTTCGCATTTTTAATTTGCATTAAGGAAAATTTATGGTATAATGCTTTGCATTATGGTAGACTTGGCTTAGGGGGGTTCCCACAGTTCTCCTTGTGTAAGGGTTGATATCTAAATCTCCTCATGCTTTTTAAAACTAGCTCATATTGGGAAAAAAATGGCGTTAGCGAATAAAAAGATTGTACCGAAAAGACTCAGGAAAGTCAAAAAATCCGCTGGAGCTATGTCGGCCGTCAACCAGATTACTCCAGCCGATCACCTTTTACGCCAGTTTGCCTTGTTATACTTAGTGGATCATCAATTAACGGTTAAAGAAGTTGCCAGTAAACTGAAGACAACTCCTCATAAAATTAAAAGCTTTATTGAAGATATAGAATTTCGTGAGGAGCTTAATGCTCGGATGGAGCGTGTGCATGGTATTGACACCAGCTACATACAAGAGCAATCCAAGTTAAGTCTTTCTCATCTGTATGAAGAGCTTCAACGCAGGCAAATTGCCGGAGAGCTAGAAGATGTTTCTTTTCGGGATTTGCACCGCATGATTATGGAAAATCAAAAAGAATTGCGACTTGATACTCCGGGGGCATTTACCTCCAAGGTTGGAGTAGTAGCTGATCTTGCTGACCTGCAAGGTCGTTATAGAAAGTCTCTTTCTGGCAAGCTTAACCGTAGGCAGAAGAGACTCAAGAACGTGACTCCTAAAAAAGTAACGAAAGGGAGCAATTCAGTTGCCAAAAGTGAACAAAATAAAAGTGGGGGATTTGGGTAAGGTCAATGTAGCAGGAAAAAAGAAAAAGGTTATCAAGAAGAAAAAGAAAGTTATTAAGTCTTCAACGCCTGCTAAGAAGAAAAAAAAGAAAGTTAAGAAAAAGAATTACCAAGACCTTACGATTGCAGAGATCCTTGAAGAGCAAAAAGCACCGACTACAGTGGTTAAGAAAACTGGAGAAGATGCTGAAGCCGAACTCAATAAGTGGCTTTCCACAGAACCGGGATTTTTAGAAGGTTTAACCTCTGACGTTCTGGGCGCTCCTACCAAACTATACTACTATCAAATTAAGTATATCCGCGACAAAGCATTTTTTATCCATATAGATAAAAGTCGACAGACTGGCTTTAGTTATATCTATGCTTGCCGATCCCTTGCCAGATCACATCTTGGGTTACATCACACCTCAATTTTTATTTCTATTAATCAAGAAGAAGCAAATGAAAAGATCGCGTATGCAAGAGCTTTATATGAGTCTCTTCCTTTGTCCGTGAAAAAGAAGTGTGTGGTTGATAATAAGCATTCTCTTGAATTTGAAAGTGCGAATGGATCTGCTGGTTCCAGAACACGAATCATTTCCTATGCTCAGAGAGAACCTCGTGGTAAGGGTGGCAATGTTGATGTATATTTAGACGAAGCTGCTCATTATACATGGGGTGAGCAAATTTACGTTGCAGCCGTACCCATTATAACTCGAGGGACTGGCACACTGACCATTGGGAGTTCGCCCCTTGGCAAAAAGGGCATACACTATGACATTATAGCTAAGGATGCATATAGGCGCATTTATAGCTATCATCAAATTTATTGGTGGCATTGCATTGATTTTGTAAAGAAGGGCCACTTTAAGAAAGCCAATAGGGAAGCTGCTGCAATGTCTACGGAAGAGCGTGTGGCGAAGTTCGGTTCTGAAAAAATTATTGGCATTTTTATTTCAATGGATTTGGAGCAGTTTCAGCAGGAATACGAATTGTTTCATATTGATGAGTCAGTTTCTTTTTTCCCAATTGACCTTATTAATACCTGCGTGTATGAAGTTGTAATTGATGACATTTTCCTTCAAGAAGATGAATATTCTGAAACACTCACCTTCCCAATAGTTGAAAAATATCCCAAAACAAACTTTCGGTATTATGAAAATATGGATGACTTGCGTATGGCAGTAAACAATGGCAATGTCTCCTTTGAAAATTTGTATGCAGGATATGATGTCGGACGTAAGAAAAATGCTGGTGAATTTTCAATTATTGAAGAAATTAAAGTTGCTGGCCAACAACCTCTTCAGATTATTAGGCACTTACAAACATTCAAGCGTAAAAAGTATGAATACCAAAAAGCTTATCTCAAAAGAGCTTTGGATAGTTTTCCAAGATTGAAGCTTAAGATTGATGCTGGCGGTATTGGTAATCAGATGGGCGAAGAACTTGCTGATTATTCTTGGAGAGTTGAACCGATTGAATTCACCAATAGCTGGAAAGAAGAAATCTGTGCTGACTTTAGAATTAGGCTTGAAGAACAGCTTGTGGCTTTACCCAATATAAAGGATGTGAAAAACCAAATCCATTCTATTAAGCGTAAAGTAACTGAATCCGGAAGGTTTATTTTTGATGCTGAAAAGAATAAGAATCACCATGGAGATATTTATTGGTCTATTGCTATGGCCTCTTCATTTGGCGAACGAGTTGTACGAACTGCTATTAAGATTCCGAATCTTGGAGTAGTAACTTCAGCACCGAAAATTATTCCGATATCTCTTGCCAGATCATTTACAAAAGCCGCTTGGCCGAGTCAAAAAATACCAATTGGCATTGATGGAATTAAGAGTCCTGATAATATTCAGATGCTTCATAAAATAGCGAATGCACAAGGATGATAATATGTCTGCTAAAACAAAGAGAAAAACGGTAAAAGTTTCTGCTAAACTTCCTAAGGTTCCCGCTAAACCGTCTTTGAATGATCCTATGGCTAAGATGATTATGAGCCATTTTGATGCGGGGCTAAAAGAAGAATTTGGCAAGTTCTTGCAGGAAAAAGCTAAAGTGATTCCTATAAAAGGGAAGAAGAAGGCTCCGGCAGGAACGCTTGTTACCAATGGCAAAGGTAAAGCTGGCAAGAAAGCTCGAGGAGAATATAATAAGGAAGGCGTTGAACCAATTTCTTTCAAGGAAGTGACTTCTCACAATAACCCCTTATTTTCTGCCCCAGGCAAGTATAATCCTGCTGAGGTTAATCCGGAAACAATTGATGTGGATACATTCACATTGATGCGAAGGAATTACCAATTGTCTATTGGTCTTGCCATGATTAAGCTTCCTATTGCGGCATTACCATGGCGTATCGTATGTGATGATCGAAATATGGAAAAGACTATCACATGGGCAATGAAGAAAATTTGGAAGAAGTTGGTCAAAACTGCACTCATGGCGGTGGATTACGGGTTTGCCAGTCATGAAAAAGTTTGGGAACGAGATGTGGTAAAGGTTTCTGAAATTGATAAGGAAGGTAATGAAACTGTTTATTACCAAGGAGACCTTGTTTATTTCAAGAAGATTAAGCCCCATCATCCTGAATCAATTAAGATGAAATTTGATGAACTCCAGAATCTTGTTGAAATTGTTCAGGAAGCTGCTATGGGTTCTAGTGAAATTGAGCTGCCTATTCGCAAAGTATTCTTATTCACCAATGATGAAGAATACGGCAACCCGTTTGGCGTTTCCAGACTGAAAAATGCATATACCGTTTGGTATTACCAGAATCTTCTCCTTCAGTTTATGATGCAGTATTTTGAGAGACGTGGTGTGCCACCTACTGTGGCAACTGCTCCTCCGGGACGTTCTCTTGATTCGTCTGGTGGAGAAATTGATAATTTGGAGATGGCCTTGCGTTTGGCAACTTCTTTGATTTCAAGTAGCGTTGCTGTTCTTCCGTACCAAGTTAATAAAGAAGGTAGGGAAAATATGTGGAAGCTTGAAACTTTTAAGGATGATGCTCGAGCTCCCATGTTCATCGAGGCGCTAGTTCACCTGGAGGCAAGGGGGTTACGGGCATTGTTTGTTCCTGAAGGTATTATCGGATCAGATGAGGGTGGTGGAAGTGGATCCAATTCATTATCTGCTGATATGTTTCTTATGACTGAAAAAGCTCTCATTGCGGATTTTGAAAATGCAGTAACCGAACAATTAATTAACCCATTTATTCAAGCAAACTATCCACCAGAACAGCAACGTGAAGCTTCTATTAAGCTTGATCCTCTTTCCTTTGAAAGAAAGATTACAGTAAAAGAAATCTTTACAGAAATGTTACGGAATTCAGATACTATGATCCAGATGGGTGTTGCTCCTGCTATTGTACCTTCTATTGAAAAGATGGCTCAAATTTTGGAGATCCCCATAGAGTCTTGGGAAGATGCAACTGGCATGACGGCAGAAGAGTTTCAAGAATTGTTTGAAGCTCAAAAGAATCCTGTTGGTGAAAACATGGGCGAAGGAGAAGGAAGCGATCCAAAGAAACCTGGAGATAAGAGTAAGCCTGCCGGAGAAAAGAAGACTCCGGCTAAAGCGGGAAAGAAACCAAGAAAGACAAGCGTGAGTCAAGAACAGAATAGAAAACGTAGTAATCCGAGTAGTAAGAGGTCGTCAAGAAAGCGGGATCCATTGAATCGAACACGCGAAAATGGATAAATCAAAAAGGTTTTGCAGATAGGTCGGCCAACCGAAAAGGAAGAGCTCTCCCTCTTCTCTTCTGCAAAATTAATTAAAGGGAGAATGAAATGAGTAAGGAGAGTTACTATGAAAATGAAAAGACTTGATGAGATTTTTATGATGAATCCAAATGGTGAATATATTAGAAATAAAATAATAGGAGAAAAACTTCTTCCATATATTAATCAAGGATATAAAGTGATTTCTATTAAAATAAATAATAATTATTATAATCAAATTAAAATGGCTATTATTAACTGGATGTCTCATTATGGACCTGTTCCAAAAGGATATGTTATTCATCATAAAAAATTTAGTAATGATAAGAAGATAAATGCAAAATTAAAATTAAATGACAATATTAATAATCTTCAGTGTATAACAAAGCAAGAACACCATAAGATTCATCATTCTGGTAAGAATAGTCATTTTTATGGAAAGGATCATTCTGGTAAAAATAATCCAATGTATGGAAGGGTTGGTGTATTTGCTCCTATGTATGGAAGAAGTGGAGAAAAAAATCCAATGTATGGAAGGGCTGGCGCACTTAATTCTATGTATGGAAGAAGTGGAGAAAAACATCATGGTGCAAAGCTGACAGATAAACAGGCGAAAAAAGTTAGATTTCTTTCTTATGTAAAGAAACGGAGTCAGCTAAAAGTAGCTGACGAATTTGGAGTTTCGAGAAGTTGTATTAATGGAATTCTTCAAGGATATACCTATAACTCTAATCATTTGACTAAGCAAGAATTGATTAAACAATTCGTTAATGAATGAAAAATTCATGTAATATTTATTAATTTAAATATGGAATAGGAGGTTCAGGCAATGATTCGCATTTATGAGCGTACAAGCATTTCTCGCCATACGTTTAGCAGTATAGGAACGAACAGCACTGGTGGCGGTGAAATGGATCTGGTTGGAACTGATTCAAGAGCTCAGAAGTTCCATTCTGGCATATTACAGGGAGTTTCTGTTTCCTGTGATTCTGATGATTTCGATGTAAGTATTCGAACTCATAGTAATGCTCTTCCTAATACGCCATCTGAAGTTTATGATGTTGAAGGCGTAAATTTATACCGGAATGATTCCAATCTTGGCGTTGGGTGGATTAATCGGGATACTCCGCAAGCTGGGAAGTTATATCTCGTTTTAGTCAATAACGATGGAGTCAATGCTACTGGAGAAATTCTTGTTGAAGTCATGACAAATGTTCCTAAGCGATTCTCCAGGAACAGATAATTTGCGGCAGTGTATACACGGGAGGAGAAGGTGTCATGACTGGGAAAAGAATAGCTCCTGCAAATGATTTACCAGAAGTGAATACTTATGGCGCTTCTGAGTCTACTTTAGTGGATGAGAATGGCAATGCTATTGAATCCCATTTAGGTGTTGATGGCGGACGACATTTGGGAACAGCAATGATGCAGAGTGTCTATGCTGATGATAATAATTCAAGTTCTGCCAATTTAGCTTCCGGTGCTACATGGGCCGGAGATCCTGTCAGCACCTTGGGAGTGGTTGGCCTTCAGTGGAACCTTAACGCGGATCAAAATTGCACCCTTTATAGTGAAGAATCTGAGGGGTCGCATACTGGCCTGGGGACCCTGGAAACAGCAGGGAGCACCACGCTTCTCGGGACCGATACGGTATTTACAAGGTCATTCGTTGTTGGGGATACGATTACAGTCCAAGGAGAAACTGATCGGATTGTCGCCACGATAGTTTCTGATGTAAGCCTGACGGTAACAGTTGCATTTTCTACCACAGCCTCGGGGCTAACTTATACCCATTATCACTGGGATATTAGCTACCATTTCGACTTTGTTCACAGGGTTGGACAAAAGGGTGAGGGTGAAACAGTTCAGGCAACCAACGCCTACTGGCGTTTGAGAGTCGTGAACGAAGGCCCGGTAACTACTACGTTCTTCCGTGTGTCCGGTGTGCTTTGCCCAATAGCTACACCGTTACCAAGCTCTTTGAGTGACGACAGGCGGCTTAAGGTTGAAGCGACCCTATCAGGTCGGACCAATGCAGAAAGGCACGCCTGGATAAATCCAACCAATGAACAAGCGATTAGTCCGGTGTATCGGATGGTCGGGACGAACTTCGATGGGTCTGTTCTGGACCCTAACTTCTGGACGGACGGGAGCCTGCTTGACGGCTCTGTAACACAGGCCGGTGGTGAGATTGACCTTCACACGGATGCTGCTGCGGGTGGAACGGCGGCAAGTTCTGCAAAATACACAAGCGTTCGGAAAGCAAGGTTTGTAGCTGGATCAGCCATGCTGTTTGAAGGTGGGGTTAATTTTAAGACGGCTTACACTGCAAATAACATCCGAAGAGTTGGGGCATACACTACCCAAGCCACGATAAATACCCCAGTTGATGGTTTTTATTTTGAGCTGTCAAACGCCGCCTTTAGCGTGAACTCAAGGGCGAATTCCGGCACCGTTAGCTCGGTTGCAAGCGGGAGTTTCAATGGCGAGATGGGTGTTTCATGGGCTCCTACCGCTGATACATATTACAAGTTCACCATAGAATATACTCCGCTTGCCGCTTTTTTCTATGTCAACGGGCAGCTTCTTCACAAAAAGGCTGGAGCACATCAGTCGCATTTCATGACTTTGCCTATCACCATCGAGTGTTTGAACACATCAGGAACCGTGGACATTAGCTTTGAAAGTGTCGGCCTATATATCGCTAGACAGGGTGAGATGGCTACTAACCAGACAAGTAAATACATAACAGGTGTATCAACGACGATTTGCAAATACGGTGCCGGTGTGGTCAAAGGAATTATTATAGCCGGGGTTGTTGATGACACGGTGGTTAATTTCTATGATGGGCTTACTACAGGTGATACTTTGCTCTGGTCAAGCGGTGCGATACAGGCTAAGACTGATTACCAACCGATACCTATAGACTTTTTTGGTATGCCGTTCAGCGATGGGTTGACGATAGATATTATCACCGAAGCGTGTAATGTTTTAGTCATTTACGAATAGGGAGAAGTTATCGTGGGATCTATAATTGCACCAATTAGAAATACTGTGTGGCATAAGTCTAGTGGGACTGGATCACTTATGACGCCACGATTTAGCACTTCTTCATCTTCGGCGAGTAGTTCAAGTTTATCCTCTTCCTCTAAATCTTCATCTTCAAGCAGTTCTTCAAACAGTTCAAGTTCTTCAAGCAGTTCATCGTTGAGTAGCTCTTCAAGTAGTTCTTCTTATAGTTTGAGTTCTTCGTCTTCAAATTCATCGAGTTCTTCATCTTTAAGTAATTCATCGAGTTCTTCATCCTTGAGTAGCGTTTCAAGTTCTTCAACTTCTTCAAGTTCTTCATCGTTGAGCAGTTCTTCAAGTTCTTCATCGTTGAGCAGTTCTTCAAGTTCAAGTAGCAATAGTAGTTCTTCAAGTTCTTCTTATAGCTTGAGTTCTTCAAGTTCTTCGTCTAGAAGCAGCTCTTCAATTTCTTCAGTTAGTTCAAGTTCTTCAAGTTCTTCCTCGTTGAGTAGTTCTTCAAGTTCTTCCTCATTGAGTAGTTCTTCAAGTTCTTCCTCGTTGAGTAGTTCTTCAAGTTCTTCCAATAGCTCGAGCTCTTCAAGCTCTTCATCATTGAGTAGTTCTTCAAGTTCTTCTAATAGCTCGAGCTCTTCAAGCTCTTCATCATTGAGTAGTTCTTCAAGTTCTTCTAATAGCTCAAGCTCTTCAAGTTCAAGTAGTAATAGCAGCTCTTCAAGTTCTTCTAATAGCTCAAGTTCGAGCTCAAGTTCGCAAGCTTTAGATACATGGGGAGATAGCGATACATGGGGAGATAGCGACACATGGGGACCAGATTATTAAATAAGGGAGGTTGTGATGCAAATATTCAATTGTGATGCTTTAACTGGCGGTGCTGCAAGAGCTGTTGATTATCAATCTAAGGATGATCTTTCTAATAAAGATAGATCTATTGCTATTATTGCAGGAAAGAGGTTAGATTTTGAATATAATAGCACTTCTACAGATGCTGAAAATGTAACTACTCATCCATATAAGATTCGTCCAGATGATTATGTGGATGGTGGTGTATGGGAAGAAATTCCTTTTTTAAAAGATGGTGATGCTATCAATATGGCTGATGCCCTTCTTACCCGGCCTGTAATTAAGGACTACGCAGAAACACCACAGTCTCCGTCATCGACAAGTACAACGGTCCTGGACGTTGAAGACGGCAATGTTATCAGCTTTACCCTCACCGAGGCGACAACTATTTCCACATCTAATATCCTGGCAGACCTTGCCGGTTCCCTGACGATAGTGATTACTGCCGCAGCAGGGAGCGAGTACGCAATCACCTGGCCTGCGACATGGAAATGGGCTGGGGGTGCTGCTCCTGCTACATTCGCAGTAAGCACTGAGCATATCGTAACCCTGATGTGGACTGACGGGGATGATACAGCGAAATTCTACGCCAGTTATGTTGGCGCTTTCGCCACGGCATAAAGGAGAGATCATGTTAGCAGACAGGATGAAAATGGGCGCAGCGGGTGGTTCTGAAGAAGATTATCTCTTTGCAACGGGTGGAACTGTCACCGAGGACGGGGATTATAAAATCCACACCTTCTTACTGGCTGATGATCAGACTGACTTTACGGTTACACGGGTTGGGAGTGTTGGGAAGGTTGAATACCTTGTTGTTGGTGGTGGAGGTGGTGGTGGAGGTATAGACTCAGGGGGTGGTGGTGGAGCAGGTGGAATGAGACACAGCGCATCTCCAGGAACTCCAGACCATACCGTAACTGAACAAGCGTACACCATAACCGTGGGCGCTGGCGGTGCTGGGATAACAGATAATACGGATGGGGAGAGTGGTGGAAACAGCATATTCGATACTATTACATCCGTTGGTGGAGGTGGTGGAGGCTCATATAATGCCAGCTCAAGTGGAGCCGCAGGCGTGAATGGGGGTTCAGGTGGTGGTGGTGGTTACGGTGCAAATGGTACCGGCGCTGGAGGATCGGGCGATACTCCTAACACTACTCCAGACCAAGGGAAAGATGGGGGAATAGGTGGAACAAGTCCTAATGATGGGGCTGGAGGTGGAGGCGGTGGCCATACTTCGGCTGGGTCTAATGTATCCGTATCCGTGGGTGGTGCTGGTGGTAATGGAACAAGCAATTCAATATCTGGAAGTCCTGTTACCTATGCTGGTGGAGGTGGCGGAGGAGGGAATCGTTCGACTGGAACAAAGGGAGCAGGTGGAGTAGGTGGCGGTGGGGATGGTTGTGATGGTGTTGGTTCTACCACGGCAACTGTAGGAACGGCCAATACAGGTGGTGGGGGTGGCGGTGGCGGTTATACAGCATCACCAAATGAAGGAACTACTGGCGCAGCAGGTGGCTCAGGCATAGTAATAATCCGCTACCAGTACAAATCCTCAGAGATATAAATTTCAATAATAACGAGAGGTTACACAATGGCAGATAAATTATACATGAGATTTGAAGGCAGTGCAGCGAGGGGAGTGCCGAAACCGTTGCCGGTCCAATACGGCAATATCAGCGGCTTCAATCTGCTGCCTGACTCACGGCTGAAAGAAGAAGGGTGGATGCCTCTTGTTACCGTGGAACCGCCTAAATACGACTCTGACCTTCAGTACAGAAGTCTTGAGTATGTGGTCAATGAGAACGACATCACGCCGACTTACACCATCGAAGATTTCCTTGATATTGGAAGGTTGAATGAATGGTGCAGCGTGATTGATGGTGATATCACGGGTGGGCCATTCAGACTTCCGAAAGTTTGGGATGGTGTGC
>Ga0233437_1004326_pt1 | contig 16940 bp, 11 predicted proteins | sample SI_122_August201_FD_182714 | JGI IMG/M metagenome (GOLD analysis project Ga0233437, IMG submission 182714) | Seawater microbial communities from Saanich Inlet, British Columbia, Canada - SI_122_August2016_200_MG | ecosystem: Environmental > Aquatic > Marine > Inlet | place: Canada: British... | reverse complement strand
TTTATTCCAGTTTCCCGGAACTTTCAGAAATCCAGTGGGTGTCGGGGCATTCTCGCTGGAAAAGACTTGTGGCGGATAGAGATGTTGCCAGAAAAACATCCATTCTCCATCCAGCCTGATAGGTCCTTGTTCTCCAAACTGCCAGTTGCGGAGATCCAGGATTCCTTTCTCAACTATGGGAACTGATCGAGCCAGCAATCCTCTGGGAAGAGCAAAAACAGATATCAGTAACAGAAAAGATATAAACCTTGATCGGAGTGGCTTCATGTGGTTGGTTTATTCTAATATAAAGTATGGGCTACATCGTGATTTCGTTTAATTGAAACAGAAAAAGCACTTGTTGCCTCATTTACTGATGGCTAATTGATGACATCATATCTGGCGAAATAAATCAATGCATATCCCTCTTTGCCCTATTGCTCCGGCAGCATATATACTGCCTAAGGGTCGGCTCAAAAATTAGTTGACATTCTGTTTGCAAAATGTCCAGTGCTTTTAGGACTTTTGCAAATAGATTATGTGAAGTTATTTTTAAACGATCCCTGAGTTAAATTTTTTTCAAAAATAAAGTTTCTCAGACAAGCCCGATCACCTGTCTAAGATGCAGATATTAAGGGGTCACGATGGCAAAATCGCCGGCGGGCTGTTTGATCAGGGCAAAAAAGCGGATCAGGTCGATCTTGCTACCTGTGAATTTAACGTCGTCGGACATCACCAGCTCCTTGATACTCAATTTGTTGATGGCCAGCTGCAGATAGAGATCATGGGTCAGCTCAACCGAGGCGTTAGCCCCAGTTTCCGGGGGCGCCTGCCGATGATGCAGTACCCCATTTTCGAGGCTCATGACGTAACTCTGTTTGAGATCTGTGAAAATTACATTCACCGTCATCTCCATCCCGTCTGCTGCCGGCCCATCAATCCGGGCTGCCATGGATTCCAGAAAACGGGGAATAGGGGTCTCTTTCAAAAGATCCAAAGCACTGGCAATGTCATATCCTTTTTCCGGCTTGCCATGTCGCAACTCAAAGGCAGCCGTCAGGTAAACATCCCGCCAGGGTCCGGATTCTGACTGGTACCCAAGCTGGTCATAGGCCCGGGCCAGCAGAGATTTAGCCGTTGAGTTATCCGGATCCGCAAACACCAGATGGTTAAGCACCTCAGCGACCCAGCGGTATTCCCCTTCATCAAATGACGCCTGGGCCTGTTTAATCACGTTTTCAGCCCCACCCATGAAGCGGACATAACGTGTCGCCGCTGCGACTGGCGGCAGTGGGTTGAGGTTGGCCGGATTGGCATCGTACCAGCCGAAATAGTGCTGGTAGACCGCTTTGGCGTTGTGACTCATTGAGCCATAATATCCCCGATTGGAAAAGGTTGTATGCAGCGATTCCGGCAGTTTCAGTTCCTCTGCGATCTCCCTGGAGGTTAGACCGTTGTTAGCCATGCGAACCGATTGATCATGAATATACTTATAAACATCCCGTTGCTTCTTCAGAAATTCTATTACCTGGTGATTATCCCAGACTGGCCAGTGATGGGTGCCAAAGTAAACCTCGACATCACCAAAGAGCTGGATGGATTCATCAATGTAATTGCTCCATTTGAGAGCATCCCTGACCTTGGCGCCCCTCAGTGTATAAAGGTTGTGCAGGGTTTTCGAGACAATTTCCGCGCCGCAAAACGCCTTAAGTTCCGGCAGATAGAAGGTCATCTCGGCCGGGGCTTCCGAATCTGGAGCATATTGAAAAATGAACTGCAGACCATCAATGGTTTTCTTTTGAGGGGTGCTGGAGATCAACTCGGTCGGGTTCAAAATCCCAATCGTTCCCATGGGGGTCTCTTTTCCCAGGCCCGAGCCCACATGTCCCCGTTCGGAAACAGCCAGGCGGCTGCCATACATGTATTGCGCCCTGCGTCCCATTGCAATTCCGGCCAGGACATTCTCACTGACCGATTCCTCCATAAAACCCTGTGGGGCAATAACCCGCACCTTTCTGTCAGCGACCTCTTGAGGGCTGAGAATGGCTCTGACACCACCAAAATGATCTGCATGACTGTGAGTGAAGATCACGGCGACAATGGGTTTTTCTGGCAGATGTTTTTTTAGAAATCCAAAGGCCCTGGCAGCAGTCTCCCTGGCCGTAAAGGTGTCGACAAGTATCCAGCCGGTTTTCCCCTCGATTACCGTCATATTGGACAACCCGAATCCACGCAACTGATAAACCCCTCTGGTTACCTTAAAGAGGCCGTGGATGCTGTTGAGTTTTGCCTGGCGCCAGAGACTGGGGTTCACACTTCCCGGGGCTTTGCCCTTGATGAAGCGATAAGCCGTCTGGTCCCAGAGCTTCTGTCCATTCGCACCCGTAACTCTCAGATCGGAATCGCTGGCGATCAATCCCCGCCGGGCATCTTTGAAATCTTGTTGATCATCTAAAGGCAGGGTCTCTGCTACTTTGGCATTGACCTGGATGGTATATTTCGTTGGTGGTGTATGACCCAGTGCATCCGCTCCCGGGGTCTTCTCCGGCGCTTTTTCGCAGGACCCGAGAATCAACCCGCAGATTGCGATCAATAAAAAACATCCTTGTTTCATATATTCTCCTTCTCTTCAACTCTCATTGTCCCCGTTCTTTTTAAAATAAATAAGCAAACGAATTGTCTGACCTCACTGCAGGGATCTCACTCTATCCGTTCGATGGCTGGTAACGTCCAGCTACCATCCAGAAAAATGAATATCCGAACAAATACGCCTGGGCACCGTCTTTCAGTTTCAGAACCGCCTGGCGAACTGCAAATGTTAAAACCAGCGACAACAGTACAATAATGATGACTATCCGTTTTGTCAGGCTCATAAGGTTTGCTCCTGATCCATTGTTTTTAATAAAATTTGTCACTATTAAGCATGAGTTCCCTCGATTCCCGAAAAGTGGTGAATAGTTAAAAAGGTTTTAAGATTTCAAAGTGTCTGGGGAAGGGGGTGATGTGGGACAAGCTGTATCCAGACGTTTTCCTCGGGAAAACGTCTTTTAAAACGAGAATCAGAAACCAGCCCGGGATTAGATTTTCCGGACCTGCGCCATGCCCTGTTCTGCCAGTGGTTCTGCCATTGCGCCAGTTGCGATCGCCTGCGGGCTGGACGCTGTTCCATCCCTGACCCGTCCTGCGATACCAAAGGTAATCCCTGAGAGGCGGAAAAAGTTAAACGCCATATAATAGTGCCAGTTATCGATGCTGGTTCGTCCCGTTCTTCTGCAATATGCATCAATATAATCCTGTTCAGTCGGTATGCGCTGGGTTTCAAAATCCAAACCCAGAACACCATTCCCGCCGTCACCGCCTGGCAAATACCAGGCCATACAGGAGTAGCTAAAATCCGATAGGGGATGTCCCAAGGTCGAGAGTTCCCAGTCCAAAATGGCCAATATCCTGGGCTCTGTGGGATGAAAGATCATATTATCAATACGGTAATCCCCATGTACAATTGAGGTTTCATCATTTTCAGGAATATTTTCTGTCAAATAAGCAATGAGCTCATCCATTACTATGCAGGGTTCGTCCACAGAGGCCTGATACTGCTTGGACCAGCGAGAAATCTGTCGACTGAAATAACTTCCCTGCTTCCCATAATCCGCCAATCCCACCGCCTTATAATCCACTGAATGCAACTTGGCCATGGCATCGTTCATGGCATCAAAGATCTCCGGACGTTGCTCGACGGGTGTATTATCCAGGGTCCAGAAAATACGCCCCTCAACACAATCCATGATATAAAACCAGCTGCCGATCACTGACTCATCGGTACAGAGGGCGTATGTTTTTGCCACCGGCACATCCGTCTGGTTCAAAGCTGAAATTACCTTATATTCGCGATCAACGGCATGGGCTGATTTAAGCAGTTTCCCGGATGGTTTCCGGCGCAGTGCATATTTTTTCCCACCTGCACTGAGCTCATATGTCGGGTTTGATTGCCCACCTTTGAACTGCTTGATCTCCAGAGTGCCGCTGAAGCCTTCCACATTCTCTTCCATATACTTGGTCAGCGCTTTGTTATCCAGTTCGAATCCACTACGAACGGGACCCGCTCCTGAAAACTCCTTTTGTCGATCCACCGTCTCCTGCTGTTGGTCCACCATTTTATCTCCTTAATTGTAAATCATTCTGATTCTGTCTAACGAATACCGGAACATATTCTGCGATTATCAGGTCTTCCGTAACCTGGACTCCCCGTGATTGGCATTGCACAACCGCTTCAATTCTGCCAGATATGAGGTTGAACTGTTGGTATCATATATAGGATCTTAAATGAGTGTCAATAGGATTGATCTGGAACAATCCTTTTTGGAAGCGCTCATGAAACCGGTCAATAATAATAGAACATATGCTCGATTTTTATTGACACATAAAAATCATCCCGATAAAACATCATGAGAACCCTTCATTAATCTTCCTTTTTAATCTGTTTTATCTGCTTTACCCACCAAAATGGAATTCAATGCAAGCTAATGGTCCTGATCAAGCCGATCTCATGGGACAGCAGAGCATCCTGAAACTGCTGGTTCGATTCTCCCTTCCGGCTGTTTTTGGCATGATGGTCCAGGCGCTTTACAATGTTGTTGACCGAATCTATATTGGACGCGCTGTTGGTTCGCTGGGGATTGGCGCCACAACGATTACAATGCCGATTATGATGATCGGTTTTGGCTTCGCGCTGATGGTTGGCATCGGTGGAAACGCGCTGATCTCAATCCGCCTTGGAGAGCAAAAACGGGACAAGGCTGAAGAGGTGATGGGCAATGCGGTGGTGATGATGATCATCTCCAGTTCCATCCTGGTGACGATCGGCATGATTTTCGTTATCCCCGCACTTCGCATCTTCGGCGCAACGGACGCCATCTTACCCTATGCCAGAGACTATATTCGCATCATCATGCTGGGCTGGATTTTTCAGACCATGGGTTTCGGCTTGAACAACTTCATCCGGGGGGAGGGAAATCCCAAAATAGCGATGGTGAACATGCTGGTGGGTTCCGTTGCAAACATTATTCTGGATCCCATTTTTATTTTCGGTTTCGGCTGGGGTATGGAGGGGGCAGCTGCAGCCACCGTGATTGCACAGTTCATCTCTTTCCTTTTTGTGATGCGGTACTTTCTGGGTGGTAAAAGCCTGCTCAAGATCAGGGTGCGGTATTTCAAACTGAAGCGGGAAGTGGTCCTGAGAATTCTGGCTGTTGGTGCAGCCCCGTTTCTCTTTCATATTGCTGACAGTATCGTCGGGGCCATCGTCAATACACAGCTGAAAAATCACGGCGGTGATCTGGCAATCTCTATGGCGGGGGTTAATATCAGTGTGCTGATGATGATCTTTATGTTTGTCATCGGCATGGCCCAGGGAACCCAACCGATTATCGGCTACAATTACGGAGCCCGCAATTATGACCGTGTCAGAAAGACCCTGCTGCTGGCTATTTTAATCGCTACGGTGGGTGTGAGCCTCGCTTATGTGTTCATCATGCACTTTCCGGTGGAGCTGGTGCAGATGTTCAACAAAGAGGATGCCGCACTGGTTGAGTTGGGCGCACATGCAATACCCATCGTCTTTCTGATGATGCCGCTGATCGGCTTTCAGGTCATCGCCTCCAACTTCTTCCAGGCCATAGGTAAAGCCAGACAGGCAACGTTTCTGGTCCTGAGCCGCACCGTTCTGATCCAGGTTCCCTGTGTCCTGATCCTACCCTGGTTTTTCGGACTGGACGGCATCTGGATCTCGACGCCCACATCCATTTTCACATCTGCGCTGCTGACCGGCTTGTTTCTGTTTTTTGCCATGCGACAGTTCAAAGAGGACCAGCCGGAACCTGCAGTTCAGGAACCGGCTGCCTCCACCAGGCGAGATGGTGTAAAATAGACTATCTGCCCTTAAACGCGGGTTTACGTTTTTCCATGAAAGCGGTAAAAGATTCGGCGCAATCCTCAGATGTCAACAGCAGCATATTCTTGTGTACTGCCATGTTGATCCCTTCCCGAATAGTGGCGGTACGACCGTAATTCAAGACCTCTTTGGTATTCTGAACGGCCAGTGGCGCACTCTCGGTGATCTCTCTGGCCAGCTTGTTCGCTGCTACCAGCAGGGCATCCATATCCGGGCAGATTTCAACCACCAGCCCCATGCGTTCGACCTCCTCAGCTGAGAAGAATTTCGCCGTATAAGCCATGCGTTTGGTATTGGCCAGACCAATAATATAAGGCAGTCGCTGCAGGGCGCCAACATCAGCCACAATACCGATACGGGCCTCTCGCAGGGTGAAGGATGCATCTGCCGTGCACAAAACCATATCACAGGCGGCTGAGATATCCAGCCCGAAACCGACACATTTGCTATGCACAGCTGCGATCACTGGTTTGCGACATTCATCAATCGCATGACAGCAGTCGAAGATATAATGATCTTCAACCGGGATCTTGAACAAGCGGCCCATGTCCTTATGGTCCGCCAAAGTCATCTCTTTAAGATCCAGACCTGCACAAAAGATGCGGGCGTTACTTTTAAGAATAATCACCCAGACGTCATCTACCCTGTCCAGTTCTCGAAACACCCTGGAAATCTCTTCCGCGAGTTCCAGGTTGATCGCATTCAGGCTTTCTGTGCGGTTGAGGCTGACTGTGGCAACATGATCCGCTGTTTGCACATCGATAAATTTATAATCCATTGCAGTTTTTCCTTGTGGAGTGTGGTTTTCAGGTGAGGTCGAAAGAAATGGTTTGGAAACCCGCCAACCGGCATTGTCACCAGGCAGCGGGCTAGAGATTATCTGCAGATCTTATTCGCCGATGAAGTTGGGTGCCCGTTTCTCCAGAAATGCGGTAAATCCTTCGATGCTGTCCTTGGAGCCGGAAACCTTGCCGCTGCCTTCCAGTTCAACTGCCAGACCTTTGTCAATTCCTTCGTATTGGCCAGCGGACATAGCTTTCAGGACTGCGCCCACGGCGATGGGTGGCCGGGCTGCCAGTGTTTCGGCCAGTGCCATGGCATCATCCATCAGGGTCTCAGGAGTCGAAATTTGATTAATCAGACCCGCTTCCAAAGCCTCCTGGGCTCCGATCTTCTTACTGAAAAGAATCATGTCCAGGGCCTTCGCCTTGCCAATCACATTCATCAGCCGCTGAGTTCCACCCCAACCGGGGATAATCCCCAGATTCAGTTCAGTCAACCCTACTTTTGCTTTAGGGGCATCCACCATGATTCTGAAGTGACAACAGAGCGCCAATTCCAAACCACCACCCAGAGCAAAGCCGTTGATGGCTGCAATGACCGGCTTTTCAAAGCGATCAAGTTTGCGCCAGATTTCACAGCCTTTGGGGCCTGTGAGGTGTCCGTTGGCTGCATCGCTGACATCGAATCCTGCTGAAAAACACTTTTCACCAGCTCCGGTCAGTATCACCACGCGCACGTCCTTGTCAGTTTCCACATCAGCAACCGCCTTTTCAAAGTCGGTTGTGGTTGCCAGGTTCCAGGCATTTGCAGGTGGATGATCAATGGTGACAATCGCGATATTTCCTTTTTTCTCAACCTTGATATTTTCGTAACTCATTCATTAGCTCCTTATTAATTTTGGGGTAACTATTCACCACACTTAGGGATCGTTCATAAATAACTTCACATAATCTATTTGCAAAAGCCCCCAAAACACTGGACATTTTGCGAACAGAATGTGAAGTAATTTATGAGCCGACCCTTACCAGATCCATTGGTAAAGCTGAATCAATGATGTGCCCGCATGAAAGGGGACACCATCATTGAGCGAAATCTTCAGCAGGGCATTGGAATAGCTACAATTAGGGTATCGTTATCGATACTGTCCGTCCTTGATCATCTGTGTGGGCTTGAAAATCTCTTTGCCCCATCTTTCGGCCAACCCTTCCAGGCGCTTGGTCAGATCCGCAGGTTCCATGCCGGCCACCAGGGCCATTGGTCCCATTCCTCCGGTAGCATTGACAATCGCCAGATCGATATCTTCCAGTTTACAGGCACCTTCCCCAATGATTTTGGTCGCCTCATTGACATTTACGGCCACCAGATCCATCAGGTCAAACTGATCGGTCGCCTTGGAAAGATCAATCTCCGGCCGCCCCTGTGACCAGTCAAACAAACCTTTACCAGTTTTCTTCCCCAGTTCGTTGGCTTCGATTTTCCCTTGAATTACTTTGCCGCAGGCGAAATCGGGGTGAATGGTTTTGGCAAAATAAAGGCTGCCATGATAGCTGATATCCAGCCCGGTATAATCCATAGTTTCATAGGGTCCCATGGGCGCTCCAATACTCCGCATCACCGCATCGATCTGTTCCGGCTGAATTTTGCCCTCATCCAGAATCGCATTCAGCAGCACACCGGCAGGTGCCTGGCAACGGTTGACGATAAAGCCGGCTACATCCTTTTCCACTCTCACGGGAACCTTGGCGTTTTTGAGTACGAAATCAACCCCGATCTGCATGACCTCATCGGTTGTCTTGTCGCCCCGAATGACTTCCACCAACTTCATCAGTACGGCCGGATTGAAATAATGCAGCCCGACAACCTTTTCCGGTCGCTTGGTGATTGCCGCGATCTCAGTGATTTTCATGGTGGAGGTGTTGGAGGCAAAAATCGTATGGGCTGGTGCGATTTTGTCCATGGCACTAAACGTCTCCTGTTTCAGCTCCATGATCTCGGGAACCGCCTCGATCACCAGATCCGCTTCCTTGACGGCATCCTCCAGTTCAACACATGGGACCAACAGTTCGCTCTGGATTTTGTCAAAAAGGCTCTGTTCCACTTTGCCCTTGCTGACCAGTTTCTCCAGGCTCTGGTTAATGCGGGCAACACCCTTGTCCACAAACTCCTGCTTGATGTCCCTTAAGAAAACCTTGTATCCCGCCATCAAGGCGACTTCCGCAATTCCGTGCCCCATATCCCCGGCACCAATAACGGCAATACTCTTTATATCATCAATATTCATTCGCTTTCCTTGCATAAAAATTAATAAATCGGGACCTCAATTGTCCCTGGTTATGTAAGCAGTTCAATCCTTTGTTTAAAAACAATAAATAGTGTCACGCCCCCATCGATATCTTGGTTGTAGCATTAACCCGTTTTTCATTTATCATTACTATATATAAAATTCCTTTTTCATCATCAAATATAATTTTTAAGCCAAAATATTGTCAAGGAGAAACTCCTGGGAGGGGCGATGTAGATTAGCGCGGATAAACAATTTTGCCGGTTGTTTTCAGGTCGTACCCATCGTTTCCCCCAAAAAGGGGCTTGAGAGATTCCTGGTTCAGAAGTCCGATGAAGGATTGTACTGTCTGTTCGAAGAACTTCTCCTTGGGGACAAGCAAATCAAAGCGTTCCCAGCGTAAAGGCAGGAAATCGAGGTTCAGTAGAGAAGCCACCACCCGTATTCCCGGTGCCGCATCGGCTTTTCCTGCCAGTATTTCCAGTCCGGCATCCAGATGCCTCGGCATCTCTTTATCGTAACCATCAATCCCGCCCGGTTCCAACCCCATTTTTTCAAGTTCCCGGTCAAACAGCAGACGGGTTCCCGTTCCCAGGCTCCGATTAACAATGCGAATACCTGTTTTGGCCAGATCAGCTATAGAACCGATTGCTTTTGGATTGCCCTTAGCCAGCAGCAGACCCTGTTCCCGCTTACAAAAATTGATCACGGCAGGCATGTTTTCAAGCTCGCTATCAGCAAAATTGAAATTATACTCCTCTTCATCTTCCTGCAACAAGTGACAGGCAGCGATATGACACAATCCCTGCCTGAGGGCCCTGAGCCCTCCCATGCTGCCCATGTTCCCGAAAACTGCGGCAAATTGAGGATAGGTTTTATTGAACAGGGTCACCACCCTGTCCAGCAGCGGATCGTTGCTTCCTGTAATAATCAGCAGGTTCTGATGAACTGCCGCTGGCTGCTGAAGCTTGGGATAATTGATGGTATTTGTTTCAATCCACTGTTCCACCAGATGCTTGGGGAAAGACCATTTTCCAGTGATTTTGTTTGCCGGTAACCCTTTTTCAGCCACCAGCGTATAGACCATTTTTTCATTCACATTCAGAAATTTTGCCACCTCTTTGGTGGAGAGAAGTATCGTCATTTTCCATTCCTGTGGGAAAATCAGTTTATTAGATGGACGCCTCAAGTGTCATCACGATACACAGATTGCATCATCACTTCAACTATTATCCCTTATTTTACCATCCTGTGGCGGGATATTCGTCTGCAAGAAAAGATATTATACTGAATTCGCTGCAGAACGTCCGGTATTATCTTAGCATTTTAGCAGCAAATATTCTGATTTAGGGTCGGCTCAAAGATTACTTGGCATTTTGTCTGCAACATGTCCAGTCTTTACGGGACTTTTGCGGACAGATTATGCCAAGTTATTTTTGTGCGATCCCTTATGACAAATCCGGGACTGCCACCCCAAAACCAGATCTTCCTGATGTTCCTAAAAATAGAGTAGTGATATACAGCAATGTCCGGTTAGGTTTTTGCAGAAAGCTGAATGATGAAACATGGATCGAACTTAGAAGGATTTATTAGATTTTCTTAGTTTAGCGTAGCGAAAATAAGCCTTGTTTGAGCGAGGCAGGAACGAGTTTGAGAGACGGGTTTTATCATTCTGCTTTTGTTTTGCAAAAACCTAACCGGACATTGCTGAGTAATATAGAGATATTCTTTGGTGTTTTTTGCCATGGAATCGACTAAAAATTCCCTGAAATCGACACAAATTTCAGGCCAAAAAATTGAATATCGTCTATATTGATCCAGTCGCAACGGTTTGATAGGTGGTCGAGAACGGTTATTTTTACAATTCATTGAAAATAAAAGCCCTCTATTTTGCTCAAAATCACGATTCATAAAAAATAGACTTTTGTATTTTCATCATTTATAATAAGCAGGAAAAAGTGTAAAAAAATAAATAAGATGCGAAGTAACCTGATCGTTATCTCAATACTCAAAGCTAATGAAAGGAGATCCATATGAGGCTTGTAACCCGATCTGATTTTGATGGTCTTGTTTGCGCTGTGCTGCTGGTTGAAAAAGGAATCGTCGACGACTATAAATTCGTTCATCCAAAGGATTTACAGGATGGTAAGATCGAAATTACCAGCGAAGATGTATTGGCAAACGTGCCTTATGTGGACGGATGCGGTCTTTGGTTTGATCATCACTCCAGTGAAAAAGGGCGTGTTGGGTCTGATCAACTTGAGTTCGCTGGCAAGGCAAAGCATGCGCCGAGTGCAGCACAAATTATCTGGGAATATTATGGGGGGGAAGAGGGTTTTGGCAGCCATTTCCTACCCATGATGGCCGCGGTAAATAAAATCGATGCGGCTCAGTTGACAGCACAAGAAATCCTGCAACCGGAAGAGTGGGTCCTGCTGGCATTTATTATGGATGCCAGAACGGGCCTCGGCCGCTTCAGGGATTACCGAGTCAGCAACTACCAGTTGATGAAGGACATGGTCCAGTACTGTCGAACGATGAGTGCCGCCGAAATTATCGAAATTGAAGATGTACAGGAACGAGCTAGCCGGTACTTTGACCAACAGGATTCTTTTTTGACAATGATCTCTGATTGCAGTCGGATCATCGAAAACGTCATTATCACAGATTTGACCAGCCAAGAGACAATTTATGCCGGCAACCGGTTTCTGATTTATGCCATCTATCCAGATCAAAATGTCGAAGTCAGAGTCATGTGGGGGAAAGACAAACAAAACGTTGTCCTCGCCTGCGGCCACAGTATCCTGAATCGCACCTGCCAATCAAATATTGGTGAATTGATGCTGAAATATGGTGGTGGTGGCCACAGCAAGGTCGGAACATGTCAGGTTTCCACTGAAAACTGGAAAGCATCGTTGGAGGAAGTGGGTGCGATTCTAGCTCAAAATGGTTGAAGTAGCCAAATCCGCCATGGATCTGGTTTCTCTCGATCAAATTAAGGCTCTTGCTCAAAGCGGGGAGTTCCTTAATTCATTTGACCCGATATTGTGTGGCAAAGATTTTTTCATATTCTCCTGATTGAATCAAAAGAGATGTTCTATGAGCAGCAACAACGAGCAATCCACTATTCTCATCATTGATGATGAGATGAACTTTCGACAAAGTTTAGCCTGCTATCTGGAAGATACGGGCTATAAAGTTTTGACTGCGGAAAACGGTCGCAGCGGCATTGAAACCTTCCAGCGGGAGCACCCCGACCTGGTCCTGGTAGGCCTGAAAATGCCTGAAGTAGATGGTTTGGAAGTGTTGTCCAGTATCAAAGCAATGTCTACAGATACACCCATGATTGTCATTTCCGGGACAGGGAAGCTTCAGGATGCCGTGGAGGCATTGCGCCGGGGCGCGTGGGATTACCTGTTTAAACCCATTGAGGATTTCGATATTTTCATGAATGTGGTGGACAACGCACTTGAAAACTCAAGATTGAAGCAGGAAAACATCAAATACCAGCAAAGCCTGGAAAAACTAGTCACTGAACGGACATTGGAATTGAAGATGGATGCTATCGGGCACGTTGCCGGGGGCATCGCCCATGATTTCAACAATATGATCGGCGGAATCATGGGCGCAGCGCAACTACTGAAATCGAAGAAAAGAAACCTCGATGAAAAAAGTCTTAAGTTTGTCAACATGATCATGCAGGCCTCTACACGGGCTGCAGATTTGACAACCAAGCTATTGGCGGTCGGGCGTCGTGGAAAGGTCTCCTCTACCAGCATCGATGTTCATTATCTGATCAATGATACCAATTCCTATCTCCGACAGAGCCTCAACGATAAAGTCAGTATTATCATTGAAAACAATGCAAAAGACCACATTATAGCCGGCGACAGTTCCCTCTTACTGAACGCATTTATCAATATATGCACCAATGCGGATCATGCCATGCCCGATGGCGGTGAGATCACGATTGAAACAAAAAACATCACTCTGGAAAAAGCTTACTGCAACACGAGTCCTTTTGAAATTGAACCCGGTCCTTACATCGTTATCGAAATCAGAGATACAGGAAGTGGTATCCCTCTGGAACTCTTTTCAAAAATATTTGAGCCTTTTTTCACTACCAAAAAACAGGGTCAGGGATCCGGGCTTGGACTTTCGGCTGTATATGGTACCGTGCAGGACCACCGAGGAGCGATTACAGTTTCCAGCAAGGTCGACAAAGGGACTGTCTTTCACATTTTCCTGCCGCTTGAAGATAACACCCCGCTTCAAAATCAGCAGGAGAGCGCGGTGGTGAAAGGATCAGGCAGGATTTTGCTGGTGGATGATGAGAGCCTCATTCTGACGGTCACAGGAACCTTCTTGGAAGAGATGGGATATACAGTCCAGTTGGCAAGAAACGGACGGGAAGCTGTTGAAATTTTTCAGAACCAGCACAGTCAGATTGATCTGATCATACTTGATATGATTATGCCCGTGATGAGTGGTAGTGAAGCATTTATAGAATTACGCAAGCTTGACAATGACTGCAGGATATTGATTTCTTCCGGATTCTTCAAATCAGAGGATTTGGAAAAAATGAAAGAAGAGGGACTGGCGGGTTTTATCAGGAAACCCTATCAGCAATCTGAACTCAGCCAGTTGGTGGCAGAAATTTTGAACAAATAACGTAACTATTCAACTCATCGCATTCAGATATGAAGAAAGGTCTATGATGAGTAAAAACAGACACACCACCATTCTTATTATTGATGACGAAGAAGGTGTCTTGCAGAATTTAGATGACTATCTGCAAGACAAGGGTTACGAGACGCTGACCGCAGAAAATGGTCGTATCGGTCTTGAACTGTTCCAACGCAAGCAACCCGACCTGGTTCTCGTGGACTTATGTATGCCGGAAGTAGACGGCCTGGAAGTGCTGTCCAGCATCAAGGCATTGTCAGCAGATACACCGATGATTGTCATATCCGGAGCTGAAGAGATTCATTTTGCCATAGAGGCCTTGCGTCACGGGGCGTGGGACTATCTATCCAAGCCCATCATAGACTTTGAAATTTTAACCCATGCCATAGACAACGCTCTTGAGAACTCAAGGTTGAAGCAGGAGAACGTCAAATACCAGCAGAAACTGGAACAACTGGTTTCAAATCGAACAGAGGAATTAAAAGATGCCAATCTTCATCTGGCCCAGATCAACGAACGCCTGAAAAATATCGTAGCGACAACTCGTTCACTTTCTTTTTGTACCGATGTCGATCAATTTGGGTCTCTGCTGTTGCATGAGTTCGGGCTTCAAATGCACGCCACCGGCGGTAGTCTGTATCTACGAGAAACAGAAGGGATTCGTCTGATCAATACCCTGGATCCCGGACACGCGCAGAAATATATCCCCTTTCCGCTTCGAGAAGGCTCTATTTTTCACCAGGTGTTCACCCACAAGCAACCGATACTGATCAATGACATCGCGCGCCATGCTCATTTGTCCAGAAGCGGTTGGGACGGGTACCAGGATGAATCTGCGCTGGTGTTCCCTCTGCCAGATGAAAGTGGAGAAATTGTTGGGATTTTAACGCTACACAGTAAAAGACTGCCTCCCTTTGTGGAGCAAGACAAGGAGATCGGTTCGATTTTGGCATCCTATGGCAGCGAGGCGATGAGAGCTGTTCGAGCCACCGAGAACCTGACTGTCAGCGAAGAGCGCTTCAGAGAGCTTGCGGAAATGCTCCCCGAGGCTGTTTTTGAAATGGATAAGGCTATGAATATTACATATGCCAATCAGAAAGCGTATGAACTATTCGGTTACTCACTGGCGGATTTCGAACAGGGAATCAACGTCTTGGATATGCTCGCCCCTGACGAGCTTGAAAGAGCCGCCGAAAATGCAGCGAAAACAATCATAAAAGACAAAGTCGAGGCGGCTGAATATAAGGCCATGAAGAAGGATGGTTCTATCTTCCCGATTTTGTTTCAATCAAGCCCCATCCAAAAAGAAGGAATTATCTACGGATTCAGAGGGATTATCGTTGACATCGCAAAACTCAAGCAAACCGAGACTGCCCTGCGAGATAGCGAAGCGAAATATCGCAATGTAGTCTCGAATGCTATCGAAGGGATCATGGTGCTTCAGGATGGCAAGTTTAAATACTTTAATCCGGAAGCTGTCAGACTTTTTGGTTATACAGATGAGGAACTGAAACAATTGCCGTCTGAGAATACGATCTACCAGGAAGATAGAGAACTGGTTACTTCACGGCGCTTTCAAAGGCTCAGAGGGGAGCAGACGATTAATACCTATTCCCATCGCATTGTCACCAAAGAAGGCAAAGTCCTCTGGGTTGATGTAAAGGCCGTCACCATCACCTGGAATGCACGCCCCGCCGTTCTGGTCTTTCTTGCAGATATTACCGATCGTAAACAGGCAGAAGATGAGCTGCAAAGAGCACATGAAAAACTGGAAATGGAAGTAAAAGCACAGACAATTGATTACAAAAGAGCCAAGGAAGAAGCGGAATTGGCCAATAATCTGAAAAGTGAATTTCTCGCCAATATCTCCCACGAACTCCGGACTCCGATGCACCACATACTCAACTACTCTAAGTACGGAGAGGAAAAGATAGACAAAGTCGGCCAGGAAAAACTGTTGCACTATTTCTCGCAGATCAGAACCTCTGGAAAACGGTTGCTGTTGCTTCTGAACAATCTTCTGGACTTGTCAAAACTGGAATCAGGCCAGACAGCTTATAAGATGCAGAAAACGAACCTGACGCGAATGGTCAATAACCTGATCTCTGAATTCTCCCTTGTTGCCCAGGAAAAATCAATTCGTCTCGAAATGAAAAAATCTGAAGTTCCAATGACTGTTGTTTGCGATGAATTAAAGATTGGCCAGGTTTTTCATAATCTGATGTCTAATGCTGTGAAATTCACGCCACCCGACAAAAAGATTACCATCTCATTTGCCTCTCAAAAGTTACCTGTCGGAAACAGGCGGACGGACCAGGAAACGATCCCCGCCTTGACTGTCAAGATCAGAGATGAGGGAATGGGTATACCGGAAGACGAGCTTGAATCGATTTTTAATAAGTTTATACAAAGCAGTAAGACAAAAACCGGTGCTGGCGGCACCGGACTTGGCCTATCCATCTGCCAGGAGATCGTAAAAGCGCATCATGGAAAAATCTGGGCCGAAAACAACCCGGATGGGGGCGCCACATTTAGTTTCATTTTGCCCTATGAATCTGTAATGACGATTAATCAAATTAATATGCCATGAAAACCAGAATCTTAATTGTTGATGATAGTAGGGTCATGCGCAGAATCATTCGCCAGGAACTTGAAGAGGCGGGATTTGATATTTATGAGGCCGTAGATGGCCTTGACGCCGTAGAGAAAGCCGGGAAGATTCAGCCGCAACTCATCACGATGGACGTTGATATGCCAAAGATGGATGGTTTTGATGCGGTTTATCAAATCCGTACCGAATTAAAACTGATGAATATGAAAAGCGATAAGGAAATTCCCATTGTTTTTATTACAGCCAATGATACACTTGAAGGAAGACGGAAGGGATTTGAAGTGGGTGCGACCGATTTTATTCTTAAACCTTTTCTAAAAGGTGAAGTCGCTGCGAGTGTCAGCAATTTACTAAATTCAGATGGCAGTTTGCAGGGATTGAGAGTCCTGGTTGCCGAAGACAGCAACCTTTCCAGAGGTATTATTGACAGTATCCTGATGGAAGCAGGTGTGAAAACTGTGCTGACTGTTAACGGGTGTGAAGCATTTGAAATAATGAAAGCCGAAGAGCAAAATATTGATTTAGTGCTGACGGATTATATGATGCCTGAAATGAATGGTGACGAATTGTGCCGAAAAATCAGGTCAGAACTGGGTAATAAACTTCCGATCATCATCAGTGCCAAGTCCGAATCAAGTTCCATGCTGGAC
>Ga0233437_1004323_pt1 | contig 16956 bp, 15 predicted proteins | sample SI_122_August201_FD_182714 | JGI IMG/M metagenome (GOLD analysis project Ga0233437, IMG submission 182714) | Seawater microbial communities from Saanich Inlet, British Columbia, Canada - SI_122_August2016_200_MG | ecosystem: Environmental > Aquatic > Marine > Inlet | place: Canada: British... | reverse complement strand
ATCGACTCCACCAAGAACTCGGTCAACAGTTCTCTCACCCAGAACAATCACGATATCCAAGACAGACTAATTCACGCTACCCAAGTCATTGCCGACCTAAAAAAAGAGGCCGGCGCCTTCTCGGAGGTGAGTCGCTCTATGCAGGAGCTCCACCAATTCCTCCGTTCCCCCAAGCTCAGAGGTAATATTGGTGAGATGGTGCTCAAGGATCTTGTGGCTCAGATGTTTCCCACGAGCTCTTTCTCACTCCAACATAGTTTCAAGTCAGGCGAAAAAGTCGACTTGGTGATTAAGACTGATGCTGGACTTCTCCCCATCGACTCCAAATTCCCCATGGAAAACTTTCAGAAAATGAGAGGAGCTAATACTTCAGATCAACCTCCACTCAAGCGCGCCTTCTTCCGTGACATCAAATCGCACGTTCGCGCGATCAGTGGCAAATATATCTTGCCTGCCGAGAACACTCTCGACTTCGCTCTCATGTATATTCCCTCCGAATCAGTTTTTTACGAGATTGCTAGCGCTGACGAACTTATGGAGTATGCTCGCACTCGTCGGGTATACCCAGTCTCGCCCAACACCCTCTACGCCTCGCTTCAGACCATCCTCCTCTCATTTGAGGGTCGCAAAATAGAGACTAAGGCTAAGGAGGTCTTCCAGCTTATGCGCGCCATCAGTAAGGATTACGAGGCCACGGAGACTACACTCTCCACTCTGGGCTCCCATCTCAACAACGCCACCAACAAGTTCTCAGAACTAGAAAAAAACATCACTAGTATTGGCCACAAGCTAGACACCACCCACTCTCTTCCTGACTCCACTCTTCCAGACAAAAACAAACTAACTTAATAATCTAATGATTCGAATCACTATACTATTAGTATGACAAATTTCAAACAAGCTTACGATCAGCTCAATAAGGAACAAAAAACTGCCGTCGATCAGATCGACGGCCCAGTCATGGTCGTTGCTGGCCCAGGTACTGGCAAGACCCAGACCATCGCCCTTCGCATTGCCAACATCCTGGACAAGACCGACACCAATCCAGACAACATTCTCGCCCTCACCTTTACCGACTCAGGAGCACGCGCCATGCGAGAAAGACTCGTTAGCTTGATCGGTACTCCCGCCTACCACATCAACATCAGCACCTTTCATAGTTTTTGTGATGAGATTATCAGGAATAGTCCCGACTTTTTCTCTCTCGATCCTTCTGCAGAGCCTCTTTCTGATCTAGAGCGTCTCCAGCTCATTCACAAGCTCATCGACGACTCAGATCTCGCCCTCATCCGTCCAGTTGGCGCACCTCATCACTACACCAGCGCGATCATTAACGCGCTCAGTGACCTAAAACGAGAGGGGATTAGTATTGATGAGTTCTCCAGCTTGCTTGATCAGGAAAGGGACAATTTAGAAGAAGATGACTCGGATACTATGACCAAAACCGAGCGCAACTCGCGCACGAGAGAACTCGGCAAAAACAGGGAACTCCTCACTCTTTACCGCGCTTATCAGCAGGAGCTAGCGCGCTCACATCGCTTTGACTATGACGACATGATCAACTCTACAGTAGTTGCTCTACGCACTCATCCCGACTTCCTCCTCTCACTCCAGGAACGCTTCCAGTACTTGCTAGTTGATGAGTATCAGGACACCAACACGGCCCAGAACGAGCTCCTTCTCCTCCTTGCTAGTTTTTGGGGTCAAGAAGCCAATATTTTTGTAGTCGGCGATCCCGATCAATGTGTTTACAGATTTTCCGGAGCCTCGATCGAGAACCAGCTCGGTTTCGTCAAAAACTTCCCCCGCGCGCTCGTCATCACTCTCACCAGCAACTATCGTAGCGGTCAGCACATCCTCGACTCTGCCGACTCTCTTATTTCTCACAACCAGCTCAGGATCAACGACGTCGTGCCTGGCCTGGAGTCGCATCTGGTTTCACAACTCAAAGAGAGCGAGCCCCTGCGCCTTGCCTCCCTCGGTAGTGGTACAGCAGAACTGATCTTCCTGGCCCAAGATATTCAAGAGAAAATTGCGACCGGTATCTCTCCTAGTGATATCGCAGTCATCTATCGCACTAACAAAGAGGCTAGTGTCATTGCCGACGCGCTCGCCAGGTACGACATCGACTACTCAATTAGCAGAGGCGCCAACGCTATCCACGATCTCACTATCCAGAATCTCGTCCGACTATTTCGCGTCATTGACTCTCTCCGTCACAATCAGGAGGACGAGGATCTCTTTACTCTCCTCCACCATGACATCTTTGCGATTGCTCCCTTGGATATTCTCCGTGTTGTGCGCCTGGCCGCTAGTAGTAAGCTCTCTCTTTTTGACACGATCTCAGACTCTCAACTTCTTGACTCACTTACGCTCGAGACTCGCCCCGCAATTGACACCACACTCAGTAACCTCACTCGCTTTAGTAGACTAGATTCTCACCACACTTTCCCCGAGACTTTTGAGCTTATTCTCAACGAATCAGGATACCTTGCCTGGGCTCTCGGGCAGCCCGACTCTCATCATCACGTTTCTCGTCTTAACGCTCTTTTTGACGAAGTCAAAAAAATGACACGTCAGAGTCCTACTCTCAATCTCGCGGGTTTCCTAGATAACTTTGGCTTAATGGAACAGAACAACCTCAGATTACCTGAACCCACTTACGGCAAGAGCGATAATGCCATAATCCTCACCACCGCTCACTCCGCCAAAGGCATGGAGTGGGATCATGTCTATCTGTACCGCGCAGTCGACAAACACTGGGGCAACAAGAGAATCGTTAGATTGATCAAGCTCCCCTCCGCCATTCTAGAAAACACCAATCTGGACGAAAAAGACAAAAACGAAGAAGACCGCTGTCTCTTCTACGTCGCAGCCACTCGCGCTCGTCGCTCCCTCACAATTAGCTATGCCACAGAATACACCAATCACAACTCTTCGCGCGCGACCATTCCCTCGATGTTTGTGGCAGAACTAGGGGAGGGAGGTGACCTGCTTGAGCTCGACACAACTCAGGTCGAGGAACAGGCACACGATCATCTCGAGACCCTCCTTACCACAGCTCCTGAGCCCGATTATTCACAAGAAGAGCGGGCGTTTCTTGCGGAGCTAGTAGACGACTTCGCACTCTCCCCAACCTCCCTCAATCTCTATCTTCAGTGTCCCTACAAGTTTAAGCTAGACAAACTGCTCAAGGTTCCCCATAGCAAAAAGCCCCATCTCGCCTTTGGCACAGCAGTTCACACTAGTCTCGAGCATTTTTATCAGTCACTTTTGGATACCAAAGAGCTCCCAACCAAAGGATACCTTCTCATGGAGTTCACCCACGCGCTAGAGCGTGAGGTGCTCACCAAACAGGATTACCTACTCAGGCACAAAGAGGGCGAGAAGATCCTCTCCGCTTATTATGACTTCTTTGCTCCTGACTTCCAGAACCCACTTTACTTAGAGAAATTCTTCAAGGTTCAGCTCGACGATGTCACCCTCACAGGCAAGATTGACCGCATCGAGTGGAGTAGTGAGAAGGATCGCACAATCAGAGTCATCGACTACAAAACAGGCAAGGGTAAGACCAAAGGTCAGATAGAAGGGAAGACCCGTGACAGTCAGGGAGATCTCAAGCGACAATTAGTTTTCTACAGGCTCTTGATTGATCTTGAAAAAAGGATCGCTAACATGACCTTTGATCAGGCAGAGCTCGACTTTGTTAGTGTGCCGTCCGACAAGGGCAAATCAGGTCGATACTCAGTCGCGATCACCAGGGAGGAGGTAGAAGATCTCAAACTCACCATCCGCGACACGATGGCTAAGATAAGAGCGCTTGAGTTCCCTCGTACCTCCGACACCAAACACTGCGGCAACTGCGACTTCCGCGATCACTGTTACCCGAGTGGTATCCCCACTCAGTAGTTCGAACTCCTTGACTTCGTATATCATTTGGGTATAGCATGGATCTATGCCCAATCAACTTATCCCCACAGATCAAGATATTAGTCGCAAGATCCACACCATCCGTGGCGTCCAGGTCATGTTAGATGAGGATTTAGCGATTCTCTATCAAACAGAAACAAAAATTCTCAATCAAGCCGTCAAGAGAAACATTGATAGATTTCCAAAGGAGTTCTGCTTTCAGCTTGCCAAAAAAGAGCACGAAGATTTGAGGTCGCAATTTGCGACCTCAAATACTATATTGAGGTCACAATTTGTGACCTCAAACAAAAAAGGTGGACGAACATATCATCCTTATGCCTTCACCGAGCAAGGAGTTGCCATGCTTTCCGCCGTTCTCCGCAGTGATATTGCAATCAAGATGAGCATTCAGATCATGTCCACCTTTGTCTCTCTCCGCAATCATGTCCTAACAAGCGCTCCCATCTATCACCAACTCAACAAGTTAGAGTCCAGGCAGCTCAAGCTTGAGTTATCAACAGATCACAAATTCGATCAAGTCTTCAACGCACTCTCTAGAGCCAACACTCTCCCTCAACACAAGTTATTCTTTGAGGGTCAGTTTTTCGATGCTCACGAGTTCATTTCCAAGATTATTCGTTCCGCCAAACAAGAGATCATCCTTATAGATAACTACATCGACGAGAGAACTCTATCTCTATTTATCAAACGCAAACCCAAGGTTAAGACAATTATCTACTGCAAGACCATTACCCAAGCAATAACTCTCGATCTCGATAAGTTTAACTCCCAATACCCACCCATTATTCTCAAACAATTTGCCCTCTCCCATGATCGATTTTTAATCATCGACCAACAAGATGTTTATCATCTCGGCGCCTCCATCAAAGATTTAGGTAAAAAATGGTTTGCTTGTACTCGCTTCGACAGTCAGGCCATTATCATTCTACAAAAACTACAAGGAAAATCTGACAAATGAGTTACTGGTGTTTCGCCATCATCAACAATCGTCTAGGAGAGATCTACTTTGACAAAATTGGAGATAAGATCATTTTTCTGGGTCACTGTTATCTCAGCAATACCGACACATTTACCAAGGTAGAGGTCAACGCCATCCAGCAAGACATTCCCCACAACCAATACTCCTACTATCGCAGCAAGTACACCTGTAAAAACAAATAACTCACTTCTGCTTTAGCAAAAGCGTAAAATATCCTCATGCCAACAAAGCAATTCCCAAAGGTAGTCGTCGGAGGATTCATCCGCAACGATAAGGGAGAGGTCTTCCTAGTCAAGTCACACAAATGGCCGGGTAAATGGGTTGTGATGGGCGGGCATATTGGCTGGGGTGAGACAATTGAGAGTGCTCTTATTCGCGAGGTCAAAGAGGAAACTGAACTAGATGTAGCGTACGATCGCGTGATCGAGGTTGTGGAGTTCGTAAATAGCAAGGATTTCTACAAACCAACTCACATAGTTGCTCTTCAGTGCGAATGTCACCTAGTGGGGGATCAAAAACCTAAGTTAGATGGTAGGGAGCTCCAAGAATATCGCTGGTTCTCGCTCAGTGACGCACTCAAGCTAGACAATCTCCTCGATGTCACTCGCCGCACTCTCACACTACTCAACTGACCTAGACATCCTCCTTCAAGGTCCGACCTTGTAGGCAATGCAATCTTGACATTCGGGTAAAATTGGGTCATAGTAAAGGTAGATGAAAAACAAGATTATTCTTTTTCAGAATCAAGAGATCAGGCGCACTTGGCACGATAATCAGTGGGTTTTTTCAATTATTGATGTTATTGCTATTTTGACAAAGAGCGTTAACCCACAGGCATATTGGAGGAAACTAAAAGAAAGACTTCTCAAAAGCGGCAATGAAACCGTGACAAATTGTCACGGTTTGAAAATGAAAGCAGTCGACGGGAAAATGCGCACAACTGATGTTGCCAACATAGAACAGTTATTGCGTCTTATTCAGTCCATTCCATCCCCCAAGGCCGAGCCATTCAAGCTCTGGTTAGCCCGCGTCGGCAAGGAGCGCATCGACGAGATTGAGAATCCAGTTCTCGCCCAGGAGCGCATGAAAAGACTATACGAGCAAAAAGGTTATTCCAAAGACTGGATTGATAAGAGACTTCGCGGGATCGCAATCAGGCAGAATCTCACCGAAGAGTGGCAGGAAAGAGGAATTGAGCACAAGAAAGACTACGCTATCCTCACTGCCGAGATTAGTAAAGCTACATTTGGCATGACCCCTAGCGAATACAAAGAGCATAAAGGAATGCCCAAAAAGTCAGGCAAAAATCTCCGCGACAACATGACCGATCTCGAGCTTATTTTTACTATGCTTGGAGAAAAAGTTACCACCGAAATATCCAAACAAGAAGAACCAGTCGGCATGCCAGAGAATAAACAGGTTGCCAAGCGTGGTGGAAAGGTCGCAGGTAACGCTCGAATAGAAGCTGAGCAGGAAATAGGCCAGAGCATTATCTCGGATCAGTCACATTCACCAGAGAGTCTGCTTACTTCTTAGGGTTCTTTTTTCGTTTCTCAATCTTCGTCAGTGTATCCATTACTCGCCCATGCAAATCAATATCTTTCGTGCGGGCAAACCGGAGGATCGTCACTACCAGATCTCCCAGTTCCTGCTCATATGACTCATCGTTTTGAGCTGCTAGGTTCAGTGGTTTGCGCCCATGCTCTGCTAGATACGCTCTTGCCATCTCACCCACCTCTTCCATCAGGGAAAGGATTAGGATCGATCCGTATTCTTTAGAGTATCTCTTCCCTCGATCAATTTTCGAGAGATAGTTAAAATACTCCGCAAAAGGAGACTTGTGGTGTGTACGTTTAATTCTTGCCATATATTCAGTATACCAGTAATGCTAGAATACTATTATAAATATCTGCTTATAGGAGAAAAAATGCCAACAGCAAAAAAGACCACCAAAGACAAAGTTAACTGGGAAGAAAAGCTCGAAGAGCTAACGAATGCAATCGGTGCACACAAAGGCTGCGGTGGCTGCAAACCACGCTGCCACAACAATTCTGGCAGTGCCATCTACGGCCTTGGCATAATCGGCGCAGCTTTCTACTACTTCCAGCACATGCCAGTTTCCTCAGAACTAGTCTCCACAATCGTCAAAGTTCTTCTCTGGCCCGCCTTCGTCGCGTACCGCCTCATAGAAACTTTTGGATTATAAGATCTGTATGCCTACCTGGTTTACCCTCACAATTATTTCGGTTCTAGTATTAGCATCAGCTGAAATAGCTCAAAAAGTAGCTCTCACTCGCAAAGATGACATCAGTGCAGAAGCAAACAACTTTGTGGTCTGGCTGATTCAGGGAATAATGGCATTGATTTATTTGCTTTTTATTGGTCCTCAGGTTCTACCAGTTTTCTCATTCAGCTTGTTGTTTCAGTTGCTCATATTAGGTAGCGTTTATTTCTGGGCAGGCACCTTGTATTATTCAAGTTACAAGCACGGTAGTGTTAGTATCAACAGTATCCTGGTCAGCTCTTCGATAATTGTCTCTACGATTCTTGGAATTATTTTTTTTGGCGAGAGCGTGAGTATGCTCAAATTCGTTGGCTCGCTTATCATCATCGGATCTATTATTTATCTCAATTACGAAAAAGGCTCTAAGTGGAACAAGGCAAACAACTATGCGCTCGCTGGAGCAGGTTTGTATGGAATTGGCTTCACCATTGACAAAGCTTTCTCCCTCTCACTTACCCCTCATATTTATCAAATTCTTTTTGCCTTTAGCATTGGTCTAACTGGATTATTATTTCGCAAAAAACAAATCATTAGTGATCTTAAAAAAGTTGAGTTAAGCACACTAAAAATCATGGGCGTATCTGCCCTTACATTTTTTATCTGGAATAAACTCAACTTTGTCGCATATTCTGTTGGGGGAGAAGTTGGCAGGATCGACTCAATCAATAACTCTGTGATATTTTTAATTATCCTGATGGAATTTTTCTTTCTGAAAGATAGGTCCAATCTAAAGAAAAAAATACTCTCTGCTGTCATCGCGATGGCCGGCGTTACCATGCTGGGCCTAACCCAATAATATTTGCCAATATCAGCTACAATATACATATAAATATATTTTAAGGAGCCACATGCCAGCAGCAAAAAAGCAAGCAAAATCAAAATCCGCGAAGTCCCGAAAGCCTTCGGGGAAAACCACAACAAAAAAGAAGACTACCCGTAAAAAGATTACCAAAAAGTCCACCGAAGAAACCTACAAGCTCAAGGGCAAGCAAGTCACCAAAAAGATCAAAGAACTCATCAAAGAGGGCAATGTCAGAAGGATCACAGTCAGAGACAGTAAGGGCAAAACCATCTTCGTCATGCCAGTCACTGTTGGCGTCATTGGCGCAGTCTTGGCAGCTCCTCTTGTCGTGATCGGCGCAATCGCCGCCATGGTCACCGAGTGTGAAATCAGCGTCGAACGCACTAAATAGCCTGCGGCAAACTAATAGTCAATTTGCGACCCAGAGCAGATGCTAGCTTCACCAAAAAATCATATGTAGGATTAGCTAATCCACTTTCAAACCGAGAGATCACTGTTTGCTTAGTTCCCATTTTTCTAGCTAACTCAGTTTGCGTCATATCCATTGCAAGCCTAGCGTCAATTGCTTCACATATTAAGATGTGTTTGGCCTCTGACTTGGCATATAGCGCTCTTAGTCCAGGTCGGCCACCCAACATTTCTCGCTTAAACTTGTTATAGTTTTGATTCTTTGTTTTCATAAGGATGTTTATAACATATATATAATAAAGTGTCAATCAAGATAATTTGCTCTTTTGATTGCGATCTCCAGTTCTTTTTTTGGTAGTTTCTGTGTTTTTTTCTTAAATCCATGCAATATCACATACTTATTACCAGCTCGACAATAAAGTAGGCGGATTGCATTTTTGCCAGTGATGCGCAGTTCACTAATTTTGTTTGTTATTCGCTTCGAATATGGCCCAAAACTTCTACTTCTTCTTGAGTCTCAACACCTTCCATCTAGCCCACTCCACCACTCGCAGTGGGTAATAGAGTAGCGGTCGTGCCACATAGTCCCACGTCCCCATATACGTCACGTGTCGCCCTCCGTATCCTGCCTTAAATTTATGAAATCCATACCAAGGATCACTCTTATCAGGTTCTGGCCCGAGTGCTCCCCACATATCCAGCTTCTTTAGCTTCTTACTTTTCGCGAGCTTAATCACCTCCCACATCACTAGATTATTCGCCATCAGATTCCGATGTTCGCGAGTCGAGGCGCCGTAAGGATAGTAGAGCGTGTCATTGTGGGCGAATAATACCCACGCCGTGATGATCTTCCCCTCATATTTGGCAGTTATTAATTCTGCTGTTAACCCTGTTTGTTTTTTGCTATTTGCTATTTGAGATTTTCCTAGAACTTTCCACATAGTGGAATGATATCTAGGACCGTGTGCATAAAAGCCCTGTCTACTCGTCGTTTCCTCAGTTAGCTCAAGATACCTCTCAAAGGCCTTATCAGAGTTATCAACCTTAACTTTCACTCCTTTTTTCCCAGCCAGCCTGATGTTATATCTCGTCTTTTGTTTCATTCCTTTTAGGATTTCTTCCTCACTTGGGGTTACATCTAGTACAAAGTTGTGTGGCGTAAACAGACTCCTCCCTCTTACGTATTTCTTTCTCCCCATCTCCCCATGTACTACATCCCTATCTCCCTTTTCTACCATCGGCTCACACCTAATATAGATACATCGATACTCTCTCGCAATCTCCTCTAGTGCTTGTTCTACATCTCCAGTTAACTCACCTCCCTTGGGGTAGTAACCAATACTCCATGATGTATGCGGGATCGGATGGATCGTTACCTGGATTACTTCACGTAGGGGCGAGTTATTCTCGCCCGACTCAAACACGCCGTATCTCACCACTCCTACACCAGTTTCCTTGCGAAACTCTCCCCACTCCCATGCCTGCATCGGATGTCCAGCTAATTTATTCCATCCACTTGGCATTTCTATGATTTTTTTCACCTGCATACTCTTATTCTATCTGATTTATTGATTAACTGACACACCGACAAACCGATATGCTGACCTACCGACTCAAGAGTTCATCCACCGAAAGATCACCCGAGAGAAAACTCTCCAGAGTCTCGTCCCCAAGAGCGTCAATTCTGATGCCAGTTTTCTTAGTTTTCATTTCCGGCACTTTCCACTTCCTAGCATTCCTACTGGAGTACTGAGACACTGGAGCACTAGAAAACGTCGCAGTTATCAACTGCGAATCTATCTCCTCTATAAACCGACTCTTCATCTGTAACCCTGATTTACCCCAGATCATCCTGTTAGTCGCATAACTTAGGAATAATTTTTCCTTTGCTCTCGTAATCCCCACATACATTAGTCTGCGCTCCTCCTCCATCTCACTCTTATCCTCTAGCGCTCTTGAGTGGGGGAATAGTCCTTCTTCTAGCCCCACCATAAACACTGCCCGGAACTCCAGTCCCTTTGCCGCATGCAGTGTCATCAGAGTCACAGCTTGCTTACTCCTCTTTACCTTCTCATCCGCATAATACTCAGCTTGGACTAGTGCAACATTTTCCAAAAACTCAGGGAGAGTAGAGAACTCACTTGCCACGGCCTGCAACTCCCTGACATTCTCGATTCTGGCCAACTCCTCCTCAACTTCCTCATCAAACTTATCCAGGTACTTAGTTTTCTCAAGCACATGTTCAAGAATCTGTTCTGCAGAATGACCTTGTCCTGAGCCTGCCGAAGGATCATTTTCCATATATTCATCTCGGTCCAACATAATCGAGGCTAGCCTCCGCTTCCCATTCTTCTCCGCTCGCCTGTAAGACACCTTGTCATCTGGATTTAGCATTACTCGGATATATGCCAAGACGTCCTTAACTTCTTTCCTTTCGTAGAACTTCGTCCCTCCCACGAGAATATATGGGATCCCACTCCGGACAAACATCTCCTCAAAAGCTCTGCTCTGCGCATTTGTCCTGTACAAGATCGCGATCTCTTCCCATGCATAGCCGTCGAGGTTTAGGTTCTGGATCTCGTTCTCAACCTTGGCAGCCTCATCTTGGGCTGAATACCCCTCAATTACTCGTATCTTCTCGCCTTCCCCTAGATCAGTGAATAGCTTCAGGATTGGATGACTCTTATTATTCGTAATCACGGAAGTTGCTGCTGACAGGATAGTTTGTGTGGAGCGATAATTTTGCTCTAGCCTGATCTCAGTTAGGTCAGAGTAGTCCTTTCGCAGTTTCATTAGATTCCGATAATCTGCCCCTCTCCACTTGTAGATCGACTGTGACGCATCTCCCACCACCGTGAGTCGCCGGTTGTTCCCCGATAGCAGCTTCGTAAGAATATACTGTGCGGTATTAGTGTCTTGATACTCATCCACCATGATTTCCTTAAATTGTTCTTGGTACCTTGCGAGTGTTTCTGGCGACTCACGTAGCAGTCGCACAGTCTGGGTCATCAGGTCGTCAAAGTCGAGAGCCGAGTACTCGCCGAGTCTCTTCTGGTACTCACGGTACACCTCAGCCACAACTTCCTGGAACATTCCCATCGCGATCCCGTCATAATCTCCGGGACTCAACAGTTCCTGCTTGGTCCCACTGATTGCTGCCGCCAGCGCCCTGGGCTTATATCGCTTTGGATCTATCTTTCGGTCAACCAGTATTGCCTTGATAAGATCCTGCTGATCACCCGCATCATAGATTACATATCCTGGATTGATCCCAATCACATGTCCACTTTTGCGCAAAATCTTTGAGCTCATCGAGTGGAACGTGCCCACATTCGGAAGGGTAGTTCCCGCAGCCTTATTCACTCTCTCCCTCATCTCCCCAGCTGCCTTGTTCGTAAACGTCACTAGCAAGATCTCATCAGGCTGAGCAAGACCTTGCTTGACCATGTGAGTAGCCTTAGCAGTCAGAGTCTTAGTCTTTCCACTCCCAGCTCCCGCAAGGATCAGTAGGGGAGTGCCAGAATGTTCCACTGCCTCCAGCTGCTGTTCGTTTAATTGCTCCAGGTAATCAGTCATAAGGATCAATAATACCCCAAATCCCTCTCATGCGATATACTACTTATGTACTGGAACACTGCATTACTGAAATACTGGAGCACCCAAAAATGAAATTTTTGTTTCTCGCCACCTTCAAATCCAACAAACTCACCTCAGAAGTCAAAGACTGGGTTAGTGCTGTCTCACCCTCACTAGTTAATACTTCTGCCCACGTCGCCATTGCCCCGGCTTTCCCCCATCTCCACCTTGTCACTCCACCCCTCACCCTCGCCGCCCAAAACGTCTCACCTTTTCCAGCGGGCTCCTACACCGGCGAAGTCTCAGCCTCCCAGCTTGCTGATATGGGTGTAGAGTACTGTATCATCGGGCATTCCGAGCGACGCACCCATTTAGAAGAGTCGTATGCTCAAATTGCCGCCAAAGCCCGCGAATTAGTCGAAAACGGGATCACTCCTGTAATTTGTTTGAGCAAAGATGACCTCAGCCCTCAGCTCTCCGCACTAGATGACTCATTGATCAAAAAATCCACCTTCGTCTACGAACCTCCTGCCGACATTGGCGGCACCGAAACTGCCGCACTCTCTGATATTCAGGAAACCTGCGACCTTATCCGCACTCTTTCTTCTGGTCGACCCACCCTCTATGGTGGTTCAGTTAATGCAGGTAATCTAGAGGGGTTGCTAGAGCTCAATCTTGACGGAGTTCTCGTTAGTTCCGCTGCTCTCTCCAGTAGTACCTTTATCAATCTTCTTAATCGCTACGACGCGCTTAGGGGATAGCAGGTGGATCCCGAAGTTAACTCTCCGCCAGTTGTTACTCGTCGTCTGTTTCCATGGGTGCTTCTCGGGCTTTTTGTCGTCGCTCTCACGATTCTTGGCTTTATGTATTTTCGCTCTCGTCAGAACGCTGGCTTTGTTTCTGGTTTTGTCGAGAACCCAGAAACCCTTCTCTCTGTCACTGATAATAGAACCAACATCGCATTTCTCGGGATCGGCGGCGGCGACCACTCTGCAGGCGATCTCACAGATAGTATGATGTTCATCTCTCTTGATCACCAAACTCACGAGATCAGCCTTCTTAGTGTTCCTCGCGATATCTGGGTTGACACGATGGTAGCCAAACTCAACACTGCCTATCACTACGGAGAACAAAGGAGGGAGGGCGGGGGACTAGATCTCGCAAGCTCCGCCATCAGCGAAGTCTTGGGCCAACCAGTCCACTATGCTCTTGCCCTCGATTTTGCCGGTTTTACTCAGGCAATCGATCTAGTAGGTGGCGTTGATATCGATGTTCAGGCAGTTCTAGATGATAAGCTGTATCCCATTCCCGGCAAAGAAACAGCAGAGCCAGAGTCAGATCGCTACGAACATCTCTTTTTCGATCTCGGCATGACTCACATGGATGGCGCGACCGCACTCAAGTTTGCTCGCTCCCGCCATGCCGAGGGAGACGAGGGTACAGACTTTGCTCGCTCAAGGAGGCAGCAGCAGATTATTCAGGCTTTCCAGGACAAACTCCTCTCCTCCAACACCTTCCTCTCACTCGACACTCTCCAAGCACTACTAGCAAGCTTTCGCTCCTCACTCGAAACCAATATTCAGGATGATGAGTTTGGTGGTCTTCTCCGCTTCTTCTTGACTTACTCTAAGCTCGACAACTCCCTTGACTCATTTAACCTTGACGAACTCTTCTTGACTCCCAAAAATCGCTCCCCGTACCAAGGGCAGTGGGTCTTAGTGCCAGTTAATAATTGGGAAGAAATTCATGACCATGTGGCAAAAAATCTCTAAAGGTCGGACTCAAGGTCGGACCTTAAAGGACTCGAGTCGCAAGACGCGAAAAGCAGCCCAAAAAGGTCCGACCTTGCAGTATCTTGGATATATTGTCCTCATCATTGCCATCGCTATCCGAGTTTTTGCTATCACCTTACCCGCCCAGCCCTACGATATCGGCACCTACTCAGCATGGGGCAGACTTATTCTGGAGCTTGGCCCGACCGAGTTTTTTGCCTCAACTTGGTGTGACTATCTTCCTCTCCCAGTTTATCTTTTTGCACTCATTTCCCATCTTTCTTCCTATTTCTCCCTCTCTTTCTCAATTGTCTTCAAATCATTCTTCACTCTTATCGAGCTCGGTCTAATTGCAGTGATACATTCGATCGCAAGAAGGTCGGACCTTAAAGGACTCGAGGCTTCAAGCCCGAAAAGCCGCCTAAAAAGGTCCGATCTTTTAGTCTCCCTCCTCATTCTCTCTCCAGCTTTTATCGGTGACACCTCCTGGTGGGGCCAGACAGATTCCTTACCAGCACTACTAGCAGTTATTTCTCTCATTTACTTTCTTAGATCTCTTCGTTTCCCATACGCTATACGCCATACGCTATACGCCACACTTCTTCTCTCTCTCGCCGTTGCCTTCAAACCCATTGTCATTCTCACCCTCCCAGTTTTCGCAATTATATTAATCAAGTCCCCTCATCGTCCCAAGTTCCCATACTTAATACTCTATACGCTATACGCCATACTACTTTTTCTCCTCCCCGCACTCTTTGTTAACTCCACTCCATTTGGTGCTTTTCGCTTCCTTTTAGACAAGACTCTCGAGCAGGCAAGTACCTATCCCTACACCTCTATTAACGCCTTTAATCTCTGGAATATTCGCTCTCCACTCTCCTCATGGCCCCCTGATAATCACTTGGTTTTGGGCCTCACTCTCCAGTCATGGGGGCAACTCTTCTTCTCCTTACTCTCCCTTAACACTCTCAGGCTCTGGGCGCGCACTGGATGGGATCGCTCCCACGCCCCGAGAGTTATCGGCACTATCCTTGCAGCCTTTTTCACCTTTACTACCCGGATGCACGAAAGACACCTCCTTTTCGCACTCCCTTTCCTCGCACTCGCGACTCTCACCTCTTCTTGGCTGATTGTTCCTTACATGCTCCTCACTACTCTCTTTTCATTCAATCTCTGGGCCGCATATTCTTGGGTACTACACGATCAGACCTGGCCTATGCATATTGTCTGGGGTAATCTCGCCTCTGTCGCGACTACTCTCACGACTCTCTCCCTCGCAGTTTTCTGGGACTGGCCCAAAGCTATTAAAGAGTTTTTAGCCTGGATTAAGAAAAACAGACTCCTCACCTCGATTCTCATATTCGCACTCTTCCTCCGCTTAGTTAATCTCGGTAGTCCCCCGCAACACATCTTCGACGAGGTCTACCATGCTTTTACTGCCCAAGAAATACTCTCCAATAATCTCGAAGCATGGATCTGGTGGGCTACTCCACCAGAAGGTTTTGCCTACGAGTGGACGCATCCTCCTGTTGCCAAGTACGGCATGGTTCTCGGACTCGCAACTTTTGGAGATACTGCCTTCGCCTGGAGATTCTTCTCTGCCATTCTTGGAGTAGTGAGTATTTACGGAGTTTATCGGCTCACTCTCTCACTCTTTCGTTCGCGCTCTACCGCCGCACTCGCTGCATTCCTCCTCACGATCGAAGGTCTGCATCTGGTCCAAAGCAGAATCGGAATGAACGACATCTACATGCTCACCTTTTTTATCTGGTCACTCAACTACGCACTCACAAAGAGCTGGAAAAAAAGCGCCATACTTTACGGACTCGCCCTCGCCTCCAAATGGTCCGCACTCTACGGAGTTCTCCCTCTCGCCCTCATCTATTTGAGAGATATCAAAGTTACGAACCTTGCTTTAGCGAGTGTTCGTAACTTACTGCTTTCTATTCGCTTGGTCTTAATTTCGCTTTGTATCTATCTTCTTTCTTACTCACCATTTTTCCTTTCTGGTTACACTTGGGCTCAGTTTTTTGAGCTCCATCGTCAGATGTGGTACTACCACACCAACCTAGTTGCCACGCACGCTTATCAGTCACTGCCTTGGCAGTGGATCTTCTCCTTACGTCCAGTTTGGTATTTTGTGGAGTACGGCGACAAAATCAGCAACATCTACTCCCAGTCCAATCCTATCTTGTTGTGGCTAGGCCTTGTTGCTCTCATCTTGCAGCTGCCCAAAATCAAAAAGTTCCCATACTTCATACTCTATACTCTATACGCAATACTAACGATCCCCTGGATCTTCTCTCCCCGTATCATGTTTTTCTATCACTATCTTCCGTCTGCTACTTTTCTTATGATCATTCTTGCTTCTTGGCTTGGGACTCTCTCATCTCGCACGCGCCTCATCATCATTACTCTCGCGCTTATCGTCTTCTTGCTGATCTCTCCATTTTATTATGGTTTTCCCATGCCACAAGCTTACTGGGACACAGCTTTCTCCCTCTTCCCATCCTGGAAATAGGGGTGGAGGACTCTCCTTAACAGGAATTCCCGACTGCCAGTCGAGAAGGGCTCGCCGGCAGGCGAAAGGAGAGTCCTCGTCGTTTTACCCGAAAAGCAGCCCAAAAAGGTCAGACCCTATTGGGAATTAAAGACTTTCTTTATAGTAGTAGCAACCCAAGTCCACCAACCAGTAGCAGTAGTACTCCAATAGATAGTGTTGCAGTCGTCACCTCCATCACTCCAGCTTCAGGTAGCGAGCTTGGTACGGGAGAGGGTGGCTGTTCGATTACGCCAGTGGTACCGACTGTGATCTCACAAACATCGCGCTGACCATTGGTCGAGAACACATCTGCTCGGTTATTGATCGAGGTTGTTCCAGATGTTGCCACACTCACTCTAATCGACTTACTCGTCTCAGTGTTACCCGGCACTGTTCCCACCGCACACGTTACCTTACGACTCGTCGAGTCATACGTACACCCGCTACTTGCGTCCATATAAGTGAGGTTGCTTGAGAGCACATCCTCTATCGTCGTCTCAGACACTTCTCCGTCACCCGTGTTAGCAACTACTATGTTGTACACGATTACTTGTCCATTAGTTAAGGTGTTAGTGTCCGTGATCTCTCGGTTTAGATAATACACTCCCGCAGCATTCTGCGAGTCATCTTCATAAACTCGCTTCACAACACAGTCTAGTAGAG
>Ga0233437_1004322_pt1 | contig 16959 bp, 17 predicted proteins | sample SI_122_August201_FD_182714 | JGI IMG/M metagenome (GOLD analysis project Ga0233437, IMG submission 182714) | Seawater microbial communities from Saanich Inlet, British Columbia, Canada - SI_122_August2016_200_MG | ecosystem: Environmental > Aquatic > Marine > Inlet | place: Canada: British... | reverse complement strand
AAAAAATAATAAAGCGAAGCTTGGCGGTGTTGGGATTAGAAACGTTAATGAACGTATTAAACTGGGTTATGGCGATAATAGCGGAGTGTTTATTAAGTCTAAAATTGGAAAAGGAACAACTGTAACAATAAAACTAAAGGATATTTAATATATAGCCGATAAAAGTAAAAGCACATTCAAGATAAGCTTGATTGTGCTTTTATAATATAAAATTATTAGATTAATATAAAGCTGAGGATTTAAAATTCCTTAAAGCGCGAGCCCGTTTGCAATATTAACTAAGAAATCTTGTACATTCGTAACAATTGATTTTACAGCTAAAGATCCTCTGTCTCTAAGTTTATTAACAGCAAATTCAGTTATATCCACAGTATAAAAATTTACTGGTCTAACTTTCCCCTCATTAATAACATAGCTTGGGGTCATATTGCCAGTTGCGATTGTATGAAGCTGTGTTGCCAGCCCAATAACTGTCGTTGCATTACCGACGATCTCTCTCATCTTTTTTTGAGATTCATATACATCTCCAATGGTTTCAGGAAGAGGACCATCATCTCTAATTGACCCAGCAAGAATATATCCGATTTCTCTTTCTTCCAGAGCATACATTATGCCGTCCTTTATGTTCTTTTCTTTTATAAAAGATTTTATGCTGCCACATGCTCTAACGTCATTTATCGTTTGAAGATGATGATAGTGACCGTTTTTAATCGATTCTTGTGTATAAATGTTTTGCCCCAATGCAGTTTTCATATATCCAGCTTCAAGGTCATGAGTGGCAAGTGCGTTTCCGGCTAAAATATGCTGCACATATCCGTTTTCGATAAGTTTTTGCATAGCACTTCTAGAATCATAATCAAAAGCAACAGCAGGACCCAACACCCAAACAATATAGCCATTGTCTTTTTCATATTTTAAAAGTTCATAGAGCGAATCATAATCCATAGAATATGATGTCTCTCTTGTTCTTGATGTCCTAAAAGCAAAGTCATCAAATCCATTTTCTTTGCTAATAAAACCTTTTGCATGAAGATATATCCCTAAAGAGGAATCATCCAGTAGACCCAAAACAATTAAATCACCTTTTTTTACGTTTCTCTGTTCAACAGCATAAGGTTCTCCATCTGATACTACGACGCAGCAATCCATTCTGGATTTTTTGATAAGTTTCCAATCCCCATCTATTTTTATATACTCCGGGAAAATACTTGTTGCATGAAACTCATCTGGCAATATTCCATCTGATGCCGCAATTTTTAACTTTGCATCAGGTGCGCTTTTAAAGATTTCTTGATCAAAGCTTGGCTTAGAATAATCTTTTATCATTTCCATATAAGTTCTGTCCTCTTTATTTTTTATTTGTCTTTTAAATGGTGCTATTTAAGTTAAATAATAAAATTAATTATATAAACATTAGAATATGTTTTTACCCAATGCAGATTCGATTAAGCTTAGTGCTAATTCTCCGGTTATATTACTGTGGTCGGTAATCGGGTTAAGTTCTACTATATCAAGTGAGAGCATTTTTCGACTATCGGCGATCATTTCCATTGCAAGATGTGCTTCCCGATATGTTAAACCACCTTTTACAGGCGTCCCGACTCCCGGTGCTTCTTTAGGAGAAACAGCGTCTAAATCAAAACTTGCGTGAAAGCCTACTGTTCCATTAGATGCGATTTCAATCGCTTTAGATACTGCACTGCTCATTCCATATAAGTCAATGTATTGCATAGAAAAAACGCTTATATCCGATTCTTTTAAAATCTTAGATTCCGCTTCGTCCAAATCTCTAACAGCAATAATTGAAACATTTTTAGGATTTACAAAGGTTGTCGAACCTTCCAAAAAACTAGATAATATGTCAGTTTCTTTTCCCGTCAGTGCAGCAAGAGGCATTCCATGCAGGTTCCCTGATACAGTTGTTTTAGAGGTGTTATAATCTGCATGAGCATCTATCCAAATAACACCGATATTTTTATAATGTGCCATGCCTGCAAGGCTAGAACCGACAGCTAAAGAATGATCTCCTCCTAATACAAGCGGGAAGTTACCCGCTTTATGTGAAGATACAACCTTTTCATAAAGCTTCTTATTAACGCTGCAAATCTCCTTTAAAAATCTAAGCTTAGAACTGTTTCCCTCATGAATTTCAGGAAGAGGAACATCTATGTTCCCAAGGTCTTGATAATTTAGGCGCATATCGGTTATCTTCTTTTTTAGCCCAGAATATCTAATAGCACTAGGACCCATATCAACACCACGTCTGTTGCCGCCATAATCCATAGGAACACCTATGATATCAATTTTATTTATTTTTTCCATATAATTATTTACCTCAATATTTTTTTGCGATAGTATTTTTTATTATATCATGTTAAATCAAAATTAACTATCCACTATATCAATAGATACATACTCTGTGTCCTGGATTAAAAACTTCATATCGTTCTTACCTATATTTCCTTTAAAAAACTTATTGTTTTCGTTTATTTTTTTTACTTCATCATACAAAACGTGCTCATCTGCTTTGCTTAATTTTTCTACCGAATCACAAGATGAATGTACGAGTAGCGTAGCAAAAAGAGGGCTGACATATCGCAGTCTTGTGACATCCATAAGCTTTGCTATTGCTAAGATTTCTTCATCTGATGCGTTAAGCTTTTTGGATAATTCAAGCCGATTTTTCTTAGTTAAGATTAAGTCGTATAGTTGTCTTGAAGTTTTTATGTCTATTGCATCGAGTTTTGATTTGATACTGTCGCTGATCGTTGGATATTCTGCAATTTTTCTTGCCGGTGGATGATGACTCATTAGCTCTCTTCTTAATACGATAGTATAGTCAATTGGAAGATTTAATGTCTTTGCAAAATCCTCAGCTTTCTTTTTTGTCTTCAAGGTTTCTTTTAACATAGCCATATTTTTAAAACCGGCTTTTTCGATCGATAAAAAATACTTATCAATGTTTTTTCTTAAAACAATTTGACTTGGGATTAAGTATCTTGTTTTCAGCATATTTTTATATTCGTTTAATGATATATTATTTAAATCAATATAGTAGCTCATAATTTAACCTCTAAATAACTTTTTTAGTTTAATTATATTATAGCAAAGTAAAATAAAGGTTGCAAAACCATTTGTAAATATGGCATGATTTGATAGAATGTATCAAAATATTTTTTGAGGTGGAATTGATGGATCAAAAAAAGATGAAAATAGCAAAGATAATCTTTTTTGTTTATTTTGCTGTGATAACAATCATATGCCTTGTCGGTGCTCTAATACCAGCAAAGGATAATACATGGGAGAACGGTGCAACTATTTATTATCCTGATAATGGCGCTGTGGTGGGACATGATTTTATGGTCAATGGAAACGTTTATCATAAAAACGGAATTGATCAAGTATCTCTTGTTTTTGAACCATCTGCCGATTTATTTCCAGTCGAAAGAGAAACGATAACGCATGGTAATAAAACTCTGCTTACCCTATCTACTTTTAAAACACCGATTACAATTCAAAAAAGCGGAAAATATAAGATTGGTGTTGCTGTAACTTCTAATGGAAAAACATCTGTAATAGACACGATTGAGCTTACAGTTGAAGACGGAGTAATATCTAAAGTTTTTAAAATGTTTTCGATTAATCATCTAGCAGCTTTAGGTGTTTTATGTTTAATATTTTTTGCTATGATTATGGTATATAGTAAAAAGCCAACACCCAGTAAAAGAATTTGGATATATTCGATTGTTTCGATTAGCATTATATTGAGCGACATTGTACTTATGACCGGTATTCTAAGCAGAGGAGCATTTAGAGGAAGCTATGATATGTTTTTGCATATGTGCAGTATCGGAGGGTTCTTAACCCCGATATTATGCTTTATGAGAGATTCTAAAAAGAGAGATGATCTATATAATCTAATGTTTTTATGGGGTCTTGGAGGTGCATTGATGGCACTCTTAACTCCCGAAATGGGTGGATATGCTTTCCCTAGCTTCTACTTTTTTCAGTTCTTTATAAAACACGGCATGATTTTTATTGCAGTATTACTTGTATCTTTTATTGATGGATATCGTCCAAAGCTAAAAAAGCTGCCGGGAGTTATGCTTGTCAGTACCGCTATTGTTGGTGTTATATATGTTATTGATAGGTTGATAATTAATATACCGCCTTATGAACCGGGGAACTATATGTTTTTAAGCTATCCACCGACTGGCGGCTCGGCTATTGATATGCTTGTAAGCGTTTTTGGTCCTTCGCCATATTATATCATCGGGCTGATACTTTTAGCTATGGCAATATATCTTGTTCTTTGGGCGCCTTTTGCTATCGCAGGCAGGATTATGAAAGCGAGAGACAAAAATAAATAGACATAATAAATTAAGTATAAAAAGTTCGCTTCATTAAGAGCGAACTTTTTTAGTTTATTGATAAGAGTTTGTTTGAAAATATATTCTAAAATTTTCTTGTAAACATATTATTGCCTTTGAGAAGGCTCTCGATAGTATCGAAGCCAAGACGCTTTAACAGCTCTATCACATAAGGATTGTCTACAGGGGTATTATATTCAGCTTGATTTCCATACTCGTTTACATAATCTTTTGCACTCTCTTTATCTATTAAAATCTTTGGACCTCCGACACATCCGCCAACGCATCCCATGCCTTCTAAAAAATTGGCGACAATATCGCCGTTTATAACGTCATTTAACATCGCTTTGCATTCTCTAACGCCATCGGCCTGTCTTGCACGTAAAGGAATCTTTTTATCTGGTCTTAACCTAATAACAGTATTTTGAACCGCTTCGCTTACTCCGCCGGTTCGAGCATAAACTCTGCCTGCAGTTGAAGAATGCGCTCTTAGGTCTTCATCATAGCTTTTTGGATCTATTTCTGCCGCTTCAAAAATATCTTTCATCTCATGAAAAGTTAAAACATAATCTACGTCTTCTTTTATATCCGCTTCTTTAGATTCGGCTTTTTTGGCGATGCATGGACCTATAAAAACAGTTTTAACATCAGGATGAAGCTTCTTTATAGACCTTCCGCATGCTGCCATTGGTGATACTGATGGCGGAAGATGGGGCACAAGCTGGTTATATACTTTTCTAATCATTGCAATCCACATAGGACAGCAGCAGCTGGTCAGCATAAAATCTTTATCATCTTGAATAGATATATCAAATTCTAAGGCTTCTTTTAAAGTCAAAATATCAGCAAAAAGGGCAACTTCAATCATTCCGGCAAACCCTAACGCTTTAAAAGCAGCCCTTAATTTACCTGGCGATACTTCTGTGGAAAATTGGCTGATATAAGCCGGCGCAATCATAGCATAGACAGGCACAGGGCTGTTGTTTAGAAGATCAAAAATCGGGACAATTTCCTTTCGGTCTGTTAAGCACCCTAATCTACAATGTTTAATACATTCCGCACATCCAACACAGTTTTCATCTGAAATTATAATATTGCCGTTTTCATCTTTTTCCATCGCATCAAACATACAGCTTTCAATGCATGCTGTTTTTTCTTCATCACTGCAATCACAATCAGCAAGCCTCATAACAGTAGGTTGTTTCCCCGGGCTTAAAAGACAATCTAGATGATGTTCAACAGAATCTGTACCGTCGTTTAAATCTGCTATCTCAGCATCTAAATTGTTATCAACGCTTGCTTTAACTACTTTTTTATAAAGATCTGTGAAAGAATCCATAGTATTCTCCTAAATATCTATTTAACTTCTGTTATGATTTTTTATCATTCCCCATAACAGTGAGAGTATTGATTTGGGCTGTCTTTTATATGTTCTTCCTTTTAAAATTAATTCTTCTACTTCAATGTCCTTTATCGCTTTTTTATTTATAGTTAAAGGATTATCAGACAATATAACAATATCTGCAATTTTACCTTGTTCTAAAGTTCCTCTTTGGTCTTCATCAAATGTCGTATAATAACCGTTGTAAGTACACATCTTTAAGGCTTGCTCAGCACTTATCTGCTCTGATTTAATTGGATTATTCACAGCGTTATGTATCCATTTTAATGGATCAGGCGTTGTGCAAGGACCATCTGAACTAAATGAAATTGTAAGCCCTAGGTCGCTTATCGTTCTAATTGGGTTTAACTTATCTGCTCTATCTCCGATAATGGTTTTTAAATAGCTGGCTGGTTCTTGCGGCCAATCTAGAAATGCAGATTGCATTGTAAACAAGATGTTGTGTTTTTTACATAATGCCAGACTTTTTTTAGAAGGCAGGCATGCATGAATTATACAATGACGATGATTATCTCTTGGAGAATCATTCAGTGCAACAGATAATGCCAGCACTGCTTGATCAAAAGCAGCATCACCGATTGCATGAAGTTCTATCTGTAAGCCTGCTCTGTTGGCTTCTATACAAAAATCTATGACAGTATTATCGTCATAAAACAGCACACCTTTGTCTTTCGTAGATACATATGGCTTGTTCATAGCCGCATCCTTAGAACCATAGCAGCCATCAAGTGCAGTTAGAAAGCATCCGCCGATACGTGGAAGCTTCCGTTTTTTTACTTTTTTAACATCCATAGTTTGAAAAAACACTCTAGATTGAAAACCACACATAACTCCTTTTGCGAAAAGGCTTTCTAAGGTTACATCAAGATCATTAGGGAAACCGACACCACTAACCGTATGAACCATACCGATGCCTTTTTCAGCAACAACATCCACAGCTTCTTGCATATATCTAATAAGGTCTAAAGTCGGGATAGAAGCAGATATCATATCGATTATAGCAAAAAAAGCTTCTTGACCCATCTCGCCTGAAATTTCGTTATATCCACGCATTTTCTTTGTTTCATCGCTTATTAGATTTATTAGTGCTGTGTTTGCGATTAGTGCATGACCATCATATTTTATTACAGCGCCAGGTTTATCATAAGTTACAGTATCTAACTCTTTTCTTGTCAGCAGAGTTTTTTCTTTAACGCAGTGAGGGGATGCACCAAACATAATTAGTATCTTGCTTTTTGAATCTGATGCAAATTCTTTAATCATTTCTAACATCTCAATATTGCTTCTTGCATCATTAACATTTAGACCAGAGTTAAAAAGGGCAAATGAAGCAAAATGAATGTGTGAGTCTACAAATGAAGGAAGCAAAACTTTTTTCCCAAGCTTAATTATATCTGCGTCTGAATATTGTTTTGGCAGACTATCGCCAACAAAATCAATTTTTTTACCTTTAGCAACCAAATATTTAGCAGCCGGTTTTTCTCTGTTTTGAGTGATTATCGTTCCCTCATATACTGTCATTATTAGTTTCCTCCGTTTTGTTCGTTAAATTTATTATATTCGTATATTAATCTAATAGCAATAAAAACAGAACAAACCGAATATTATCAGATGTGATAAATCTATCTTTACAGTGTAGAATATTAAGAGTAGAATGAGTAAGAATTTAAAGAAATAAGGAGATAAATATGTTTGATTATAGAGAGTTTCACCGCAAATACAATGAAAATAGCTTAAAAGATTATGATGAAACGATTAAAAAAATAAAAACAATCGTAAAAAAGTCAAGTGATAAAAATGATAAATCAAGATACAGGGATTATTTTAATAAAGTTGGAAGTTTTATTTTAATGCTTATTGAATTGGAAAGCGAAATTTGTGAAGGCTTTTTTAACGATAAATCATTAGAAGAGCTAAAAGAAATAAACGAAGATATATACAAAGATATTTTAAGTAAAAAATATTTAGTTAGTTTTGCTAATCCAATAGTATGTGTTGAAAAATTTGGCGAAGATATTGGTCCGCTTTTATCCTATTTGTATGCAAAGATAAGAGGCAGTGTTAGATATGTTTATATGCATAAGATAAGAGATATCAGCAGAGTCAATAATTTATTCATTAAAGTATATGATTATATAAAAAATGAAAAGAGTATTGAATCTAAAATTATTCTTGGATTTATAAGCGATGAGGCTTATGAGGATTTAGAGTTAAAGCATGAGATGAAATATATTCAAAACATGGATTATAATGATATATATTGGTCTGAAATTATTAAGAAAAGTGATTTAAATGATTTGAGATATCTGTTTAAGTTTGGAGAGTATATCGGAAGAAATGAGATAGAGATTGCTGAATATTTAAATGGATTGCCCCAAAAGAAAATAAACGATATGGCTGATACAATGACGAATGGATATCTTGAAGGTTTTAAAAGAGCAGAAAAGTCGTTAGAAGGCAAGAAATCTGTCACATTTTATGCTCAGATTGGCTTTGAAAGAGTATATAAAGCAGCAATTAAAAATCTTGAAATAGTGGGGCTAAAACCAACATATAGTTTAGATAGAGTGCAAAGCACCAAACCAAACAAGCAATTTGAATATGATCATAAGTTTGACAGAGGATTATATTTAACTGATGAATATTCGTCTGCTTCGATTAAAGCACATAAAGCAGCAGTCAAAAAACAAAAAGATTTGCTAATAGGACAATCTGGAGTTGTAGCTTTGATGGGATTTGGAGAAAAGCCTTTTGCACCGATAAGTAAAAATGAAAACATTAAATTGACAGAAGAGCAAAATGCAATTGATACTGTCTATAACAATAGAATAGAGCAGGATATTAATAAATATGTCAACAAAAAGAACTGGAGTTTTACGATTATCGCATATCCACTGCCTGAAATAGGCGGCAATTTCAAAGATATTTTTGATGCAACAATAAAGGTTAACACGCTTAACAGTTCTTTTTATGAAAAGGTCCAGCAAAGAATAATAGACGTTTTAGACAAAGGAGACTGTGCCCATGTAAAGGGAAAGGGGGAAAATAAAACCGATATTACGATTAAACTATATGAATTAAATAACCCGGAAAGAGAAACAATTTTTGAGAACTGTATTGCTGATGTTAACATCCCTGTTGGTGAAGTTTTTACTTCTCCTGTTTAAAAGGGTACGAATGGTGTTTTGCATGTTGAAGAAGTTTTCTTAAAAGGTCTTAAATTTGAAAACTTAATGTTATCTTTTAATGATGGATATATAGATGAATATAGCTGTTCAAATTTTAAAGAAAAAGAAGAGAACGAAAAATATATAAAAGATAATATTTTATATTCTCATAATACTTTGCCAATGGGTGAGTTTGCAATCGGAACGAACACAACAGCATATGCGATGGCTCAAAAATTTAAAATCACACACCTGCTGCCTATTTTAATTGTAGAAAAGATGGGGCCTCATTTTGCTATTGGTGATACATGCTATTCATGGGAAGAGGATGAGCATATTTATAACCCTTTAAACAGAAAAGAGATTGTGGCTAAAGAAAATGAGAAGTCTGCTAAACGGCATGAAAACATAAATGAAGCTTATACGAATTGTCACACGGATATAACCCTGCCTTATAACGGGATTGAGTCTATTGATGTAATCTTAAAGGATAAAAGCAAAATTAAGATTATAAAAGATGGTAGATTTGTTCTTAAGGGGGCAGAAGAACTAAACGATGCGCTAGATTAAAAAATTCAATTATTAGCTTTAGATACTTTATATAATTAATAGAATCAAAGGTTAACTTTTTAATGAGTTAGCCTTTTTTGTTTTTAATTGTTTTTACAAAAAAAAAGGACTATAATTTATATAAGAATATATGTAAAACATGTTGCTTTTTTATTAAGAGTAGAAAGAGAAGAATCATTATGGAGAATTTTAGTATATTTGATGTAATTGGGCCGGTGATGATAGGACCATCAAGCTCTCATACAGCAGGCGCATCAAAAATAGGATATATGGCGGCACAGATTTTTGAGCATGAAATAAATAAAGTAGATTTTTACTTGCATGGTTCTTTTTATAAGACGCATTCAGGGCATGGAACAGACAGAGCTTTACTTGCTGGGATTATGAAGTTTAAACCTGATGATAGGAATATTAGATATGCTTTTAAGATAGCGGATAAAGAAGGAATAGAATATCGCTTTATTGAAGAAGACCTTGGAGAAGTTCATCCTAACAGTGTAAAAATTGTAATGTATAGCAAAGACGGTGAAACTGAACAAATAATTGGTTCTTCTGTTGGCGGAGGCAGGATTTTGATAGTGAAAATCGGGGATACTGATGTCGAAGTAGATGGTGATTATTCCACACTTATTACGAAACATTATGATAAGCCGGGCATGATTGCAAAAGTTTCTACGATACTCTCAAAGTATAAAATCAATATAGCATTTATGAAAGTGTTTAGACAAATGAAAGGCGCAAATGCAAGCTTAATTGTGCAGGTTGATGATTTTATCGGGGAAGATGTAATAAGTACAATAAAAGAAGCAGAGGGAATTATTGATGTTAAGTTTATCAAAAGCTTGGATATGTAGAGGTTAAAAATGATTATCAGAAAAGCGAATGATGTTTTAAAGATATGTGAAAAAGAGAATATACCTATTTGGGAAGTTGCTGTTAGATATGAAATGGCTGAAAGTGGTTTATCGAGGCAAGAAATTGTTGAGAAAATGGGTTCTAACTTTTTACATATGAAGGCTTCAATTAATGCAGGGCTTAATGAACGTCAAGACGGCGTTGAATGTAAGATGTTTAAAGATGATGCTAAAAAAATTATGAAGTATCGAGAGACAAACAAGCCTCTTTCTGGATATGTGATATCCAAAGCTGTGGCTTATGCATTAAGTGTAATGGAGATAAATTGCTCTATGGGCAGAGTTGTGGCTGCTCCAACAGCAGGTGCAAGCGGAGTTTTACCTGCGACAATTGTTTCTACATTAGAAACATTAGAGCTTGGCGATGACGTTGGTGTAAATGGACTTTTTACGGCTGGACTTGTCGGGATAATAATAGGAAAAAATGCATCTTTATCAGGAGCAATTGGAGGATGCCAAGCAGAGATTGGATCTGCAGCGGCAATGGGTGCGGCGACGGCTGTTGAGATAAGCGGAGGAACTCCTAAGATGGCTTTTGATGCGGCGGCTATTGCGATTAAAAGTATGATGGGGTTGGTTTGTGATCCTGTTGCAGGGTTGGTAGAGGTCCCTTGTGCTAAAAGAAACGGAATGGGCACAAGCAATGCACTTGTAGCTGCTGATATGGCTTTAGCAGGAATATCGAGTGTTATACCTTTTGATGAGGTTGTGATGGCGATGCATAAAGTAGGCAGATCTATGCCAGGATCATTAAAAGAAACAGCAGAGGGCGGCGTTGCGGTTACTCCGACTGGACTAAGATTAAAAAAAGAAATTTTTGGAGAGTGAATGATAAATTAATAAAACATATTAAAAAAGCATCATTTTTGATGCTTTTTTATTTTTACAATCTATATATTAATCGAATGATAAATCACCCGAAACAGTTGAAATCTTAAACGGAGTTCCGTTGCTGTTGATTGAAACATTACCATTCATATCGCCACTGGTAGATTTAAAATCCAAATCTATTTGATTATTGTTAATAATACTTATATCTACATCACCACTGGTTGTTTTAATCTCTGTTTCGCATGCATCAATATAATTGATGACTATACTTCCAGAAACTGATTTTGCATAAACATTTGCATCTGAGTTATTGATTTTATTTATATCAATATCTCCGCTGGTTGATTCAGCTTTTAATAATGAGCTGATATCACTTATAATATCAAAATCAGAGGATGTGCTTTTAAGTTTTACATCTTCAATACTGTTAGTATTAAAAACAACATCACCCGAAACGCTTTTAGCTTCTAGTTTTTTAAGAGTATTTTTTAAAACTTCTTTTGATGATAAATCCCCTGAAGTGCTGTTAATTATTAAGCTGCCATCGAAACTTTCAGGTAACTCTATGTTTAGCTTACTACTTGACATATTTATAGCGACTCTTGGGTATTCTACTTTAACTAATAAAGTATTGCCTAGTTTTTCTGTGACAAGTTTAACCTTCTCTCCAGCAGCAACTCCTCTGGATCTAAGATTTACATTCAGTTTATCATCGCCATTAACAATGTCTATATCAGATGAAACAACATCTATTTCTATTACATCAATTCCTTTAATATCTAGACTCTTGTTTTCGTTAATATCAAAACTTCTACCATCTGCATTGAATTCAATGTTATCAATATTCTTAAAATATTTAGTAAAAGCTAATGAAGATATCACTCCAAATACAATGAACACTGCTAAAAATATTAATACTAAAGTTATTATTGTTTTTTTATTCATATCAATTTATCTCCTTCTTATTTATTCGCAAAAATTCTCACATGCAAGTCGCCATACCAGCGCAATGCTTTAAAGAAATATTTGGTTACATAGATCATACCGATGCTGAACAATCCGCTTAGTCCTAAAAGTGCGATTCCTGATATCAATCCAAGATACCATGGGAACGGGCTGATTAAAGCTGTGAAGAATATCGAAACAATCAGTGCAACACCGGAAACTAACAGCGAAAATGCAACAGACCATAGACTGATCCAGACTGAGAAAACTGAAGCTACGATAGCTATTCCTATTAGTGCATCAAACAATATTAAACCGATAGCAGCAAAAACAACATTTCTTACTGGCGCTTTTTCTCTTACATATCCAAACTCTTTTGCAACATCGGTTGGAGTGCCTAAATCTGATGCAATCTCTTCCTCTGTTTTTCCTTCTGAAATTCCTGTGTTAAAATGCTCTTCATAGTCTGCTATTATTTCCTTTTGGTCATTCGCAGGCAATAACCTTTTAAGCTTTTTTAAAAATTCTTTTTTATTCATTGATTATCTCCTCCTTCTTCTTTTACTATTAAAGAGATGTTCTCTTTTAATGTAATCCAATCTGTTTTAAGGCCTTGTCTTAATTTATTACCCGAATTTGTAAGTTTAAAGTATTTCCTTGGTGGACCACCAGAAGATTCTTCTAAATAAGTATCAACATATTCGTCAGTTTTTAATCTTCTTAGCACAGGATAAATTCCGCCTGATGATATATTAACCTTTTCGCTTAAAATGCTGGCAAGCTCATAACCGTATCTGTCTTGGTCTTCAAGTAAAGATAAAACACAAAGTTCTAATACGCCTTTTTTAAATTGTATATCCAATCTTATGTACCTCCTTGCTATTATTCATTGAACACTAGTGATTATACAACTATACTGGCTTACTGTCAATAGTAATTTTAAAATAGTTCAAAGTTTTTTTATTTTTTTATAAATTAATGTTTGGAGGAAAACAAAAAGCCCTTTATCGTAGATTATAATAATTTTGTAATAAAGGACTTATATTATTTAGTTATGTAATCAAAAATGCTTAGAGTTCGTTTTTCCAAAGACCATGAACATTGCAATATTCTCTTGCGCTCACTTTATTGCCAGCTTCAACTTTGAAAGATGCAGATGGAGCAGCACCTGGCTTTAATGCTTGCCTTAAAACCTTATCATCAACTATTAGCTCTATCCATTGGATATAATGTTCTTGTGCCATTGGATGATCTTGTACCTCTCCAACTTTTACAAGATATCCGTCATCTGTTTTTTGGATAAACGGAACATGTTTTTCTTGTGTCGCATCAGCTGTTTGCTCTTCCATCTTAGTCATGTCTTGGCCACAGCATACAAGCGGTGCGCCGTCACCTTCGAAAACTTCTACGATATTCCCACACAATTCACATTTATAAACTTCAAGATATTTAGTCATCTATAAAACCTCCTAGTTTTATATTTATTATTTAGTCAAATTTATTGACCGCTTAAGCCCTTGTACATTATATAATTTTAATTAAAAGCATATTTTAAAAAGATGCTATAGGGCATTTAAAAAGCTTCCTTATGCTTTTATTTATTCCTAATAAAATTATATATCCATATTTTTTCTATGTCAATCTGAGAGGAGTTAATAAATTGTGAACAAAAAGCATCTTAACCATAAAATGCCACAAAGCGTATATATTATACTTACTCTGTGACATAATTTACTTTTTTAATGCTGAATTTAAAAAATCTCTAAGCCTTTGGTGCTGGGGCTTTTACAACAATAAGTTCTAATGTGTCTTCATCCTCGTTAGTGACTTTCATTTTTGTATCAACAGGAATTTTGAGAATTGTGCCTGCTTCATATTTATGCATATTTTGATCGCCTAATCCAATTGAAACACTTCCGCGAACAACTGTCATATAAACTGTAGAATTAGAAAAATGTTCCGGCAATCTTTCGCCCTGTCCTAAAATCATATGATTATAATTGATGTTTTCATCAGCGATAAGTCTTTCAATCGTTTTATCATTGCCTTTTGTTAATTTAAATATTTGCTCAATCATGTTTACACCTCCATCGTAAATCGTTTATATTTTATACTTAATCAAATTTTAAGCTGATATCTAGCGCTTTAACAGAATGGGTTAATGCTCCAATCGAAATAACATCAACACCAGTAGCGGCTACATCAGCTAGATCTTTATCTCCCATATTGCCAGAAGCTTCTAAGATGGCTCTTCCTGCATTAATTTTTACTGCCTTTGTCATGGTTTTATTATCCATGTTATCCAGCATAACGATATCTGCCCCAACGCTCAACGCTTCATCTAACTGTTCTAATGATTCTACTTCTACTTCTATTTTAAGCGTATGCGGTGCATTTTTTCTTGCTGCATTAACTGCATCTGATATGCTTCCTGCTGCTTTAATATGGTTGTCTTTAATAAGTATACCATCTGCAAGATTAAACCTGTGGTTTGCACCACCGCCTGTTTTAACTGCATATTTTTCAAAAACTCTAAGTCCTGGTGTGGTCTTTCTTGTATCCACAATCTTTGCCTTATAGCCTTTAATTTTTTTGACAGCTTCAAAAGTGTTTGTGGCAATACCCGAAAGTCGCTGCATCAAATTTAATGAAAGTCTTTCGCCAGTTAAAACTGATATGGCATCACCAGATATAGTTCCTATGATGTCACCTTTTTTTACAGTTTCTCCATCACTAAAATTAAATTTTAAGTCGATGTTTTTGTCTGAATAATCAAAAACAACTTTTGCAATATTAAGCCCGCATATTATCCCTGTTTCTTTTGCAATGAACTTTCCAGAGATTTTTGTGCCTACAGGAACTGTGCTGATTGTTGTAATGTCGCCTGTCCCCACATCCTCTGCGAATGCTCTTTTAATAAAATCTTTTAAAATATCTTTATCTATCATCTAATCCTCCCTATAATGTGCTCCGACAGAATCTGTTCTAGCTATAGCAGATTCTAAAATGTTTTTAGACACAATCGCCATGTTATAAAGTTCCATCATTTTAATTGAATTAAATTTAACATTTTCTAGTTTTTTAAATATTATCATAACTTTAGATAAGCCTTGCTTTAAAAAGACTTTGCTCCTGACAATACCGCAATATTTTATCATAATACCCTTTAAGTTATTTTGTTCTTTAATAATATCAATATCCTCAGATTTAAATTCCCTTTTAGGGATAACAGGAACACTTGCATTAATCTTGTTAATCTTATCGTTTACTGATGTGGCGCTTCTTCGACCGAAAACAAGACATTCTAAAGTTGAGTTGCTTGCTAGTCTGTTTGCTCCGTGAACACCTGTACAAGCGGCTTCGCCGCAAGCATAAAGCCCGCGTATATTTGTGTTTCCCCATAAGTCTGTTTTGATACCGCCCATAATATAATGCTGGGCGGGGCCTACAGGGATTAAGTCTTTTGATATATCAATATCGCTTTCCAAACATTTTTTATAAATAGTAGGAAAACGATTCTCTAAAAATTCTTTTCCTTTGAATCTGATGTCCAGTTTTACATATGGGGAAGCTTGGTTTTCTATTTCTCGATAATTTTCTCTTGCAACGATGTCCCTAGGTGCAAGCTCTTTAAGCTCATGCCTTCCTTCCATAAATCTCTCATTATTATCGTTTAATAAAATTGCTCCTTCGCCTCGAAGGGCTTCAGAGATTAAAAAGCACTGTTTGTTTCTGTTTTCTTCGCTGTAAAATCCTGTTGGATGGAATTGTACAAACTCCATGTTTTCAAGATCTGCTCCGGCCCTTTTTGCCATAGCAATCCCGTCTCCAGTCGCCACCATCGGATTTGTTGTGTATCTATAAACCTGTCCCATTCCACCGGCTGCGACTACTACATGATTGGTCTTGAAAAAATGCCATCCATCTTGATATGCAACAATCCCACATACGCAGTTGTTTTCGTCTGTTACTATATCAACAGCAAAAAAGTTCTCTAACATTTCAATATTATCTCTTTGCTCAACAAGATGTTTTAAGATCCTTACAATCTCTCTGCCGGTTGCATCTCCTCCGCTGTGCAAAATTCTGCGTCTGCCGTGTCCGCCTTCCATGGTGACTTTTAATCTTCCGCTGTCATCCATATCAAAGTTAATGCCTAAGGATATTAGTTTGTTGATGTCCCATGGTCCTTCTTCAACAATTGTGTGAACAGCATCTTCATTGCAAAGCCCTGCTCCAGCTTTTATTGTGTCTTTATAATGATATTCAAATTTATCGTCACTTTCAATAACCACGGCAATACCGCCTTGTGCAAGCCACGAAGCACTTGTGTCTGTGCTCTCTTTTGTAAAGAGCATACATGAGTTTGAAGAGTTTAAATTATAAGCAGCATAAAGCCCGGCGATTCCACTGCCGATAATCGCAACATCGATTTCATGCATTGTAAAACTGCTTATATCATCGTCAAATAAATATCTTCTCATATGTTATCCTTTTTTTAGAGATTTTAAATCATCTATAATCAGCCGCCAATTTCAAGCATCATATCGAGGCTTTTTTTAGCTCTATCTATTATATCTTTATCCAGCTCAATTATGTTTTCGCTTACGCCATTATCTAAATCCTCTAATGATTTTAAAACATGCTGTAAGCTGTTCTTTTTCATATTTACACACACAAATCTATCGGATGCAGTAATGAATTCTTTTGTTGGGTTAAGCTGTCTTAGCTTATGCATAATTCCCTGCTCTGTCCCGATA
>Ga0233437_1004318_pt1 | contig 16974 bp, 19 predicted proteins | sample SI_122_August201_FD_182714 | JGI IMG/M metagenome (GOLD analysis project Ga0233437, IMG submission 182714) | Seawater microbial communities from Saanich Inlet, British Columbia, Canada - SI_122_August2016_200_MG | ecosystem: Environmental > Aquatic > Marine > Inlet | place: Canada: British... | reverse complement strand
CTAAAATACGCAAGATTATCTGAATTAGGAATATCAAGAGAAGATATTGAAAATAGTAATTCAAAATTAAAAATTCATAATTCAAAATTATCACCACTGCACTCATTTTATAAGGTAAATTTAGAAGATGCAGAAGCAATTAATCATATATTTGAAGATGAAAAGTTTGATGCAGTATGTAATCTAGCAGCCCAAGCAGGTGTGAGATATAGTATAGAAAATCCACATGCTTATATACAATCTAATGTAGTAGGATTTATGAATATACTAGAAGCATGTAGAAACTACAATGTGAAAAATCTATCTTATGCATCTAGTAGTTCTGTATATGGTTTAAATAAATCACAACCTTTTAAAACTACAGATATGACAGATACTCCTATATCTCTTTATGCAGCGACTAAAAAATCAAATGAATTGATGGCTCATACATATAGTCATCTTTACCATATGCAAACTACAGGATTAAGATTTTTCACAGTTTATGGACCGTGGGGACGACCAGATATGGCACCTATGCTTTTTGCAGATGCTATCTCAAATGATAGACCTATAAAAGTATTTAATAATGGTGAGATGAATAGAGATTTTACTTATATAGATGATATAGTAGATGGAATAGTTAAAGTAATAAATGCTGGAAGCTCGACTTCAGTCGTGCCAAAACTTTTCAAGGTGTACAATATAGGAAATAATTCTCCAGTTAGTTTAATGGAATTTATAGAAACTATAGAAAATTGTATAGGTAAAGTTGCAGAAAAAAACTTCTTACCTATGCAAGATGGTGATGTAGTGTCTACTTATGCAGATGTAAGTGGACTGATAAATGACTTTGGTTATAAACCTGATACAAAATTAGCGGATGGTATTGGTGAGTTTGTGAAATGGTATAAAGAGTTTTATGGAGAAAAGAATGATAATTTTATCGCATAGAGGATATTGGAAAGAAATTAATGAAAAAAATACAATTATTTCTTTTGAAAGAAGTTTTTCATTAGGTTTTGGAACAGAAACAGATATAAGAGACTACAAAGACGAGTTAGTTATATCACATGATATTGCAAATGAACATTGTATATCAGTAGAAAATTTTTTAAAAATATACAATAACTATGATAATACTTTACCCTTAGCTTTAAACATAAAAGCTGATGGTTTACAAATAAAACTAGCTGAATTACTTAAAAAATACAATATTAAAAATTATTTTGTATTTGACATGTCAGTTCCTGATGGATTAGGATATCTCAAACAAAAACTAAAAGTTTTTACACGAGAAAGTGAATATGAAAGAATACCATCATATTATGATAATGCTTGTGGTATATGGCTTGATGAATTTAACGGCCATTGGATAACAAAAGAAATAATAAATAATCATATTAAAAATCATAAAAAGATTTGTATAGTATCACCAGATCTACATAAAAGAGAATATAAAAAAGAGTGGCAACATTACAACGATATAGAAAAAGAGTTAGGCATAAATAATCTTATGATATGTACAGATTACCCAGAACAAGCAAAGGAGTTTTTCGATGAATAAAATAAAAGCAGTAATATTTGATATGGATGGTGTCCTAATAGAAGCTAAAGATTGGCACTATGAAGCACTCAATAAAGCACTACAACTATTTGGTATGGAGATAAGCAGATATGACCATCTTGTAACTTATGATGGACTTCCTACAAAAAAGAAATTAGAGATGCTTTCAAGTGAGAGAGGTCTACCAAAAGAGCTACATACTTTTATAAATAATATGAAACAACAATATACTATGGAAATAGTGTATGCAAACTGTAAACCTACTTTTCATCATGAATTTGCTTTAAGTAAATTAAAAAACCAAGGTTATAAAATGGCAGTATGTTCAAACTCTATTAGAAATACAATTGAAATAATGATGCAAAAGTCAGCACTTGAACAAAACTTTGAGTTTTATGTGTCAAATCAAGATGTGAAGAATGGAAAACCAGATCCTGAGATGTACAATAAAGCAATAAAAGAACTTGGATTAACTCCTAAAGAGTGTATGATAATTGAAGATAATGAAAATGGAATAAAAGCTGCAAAAGCTAGTGGTGCATGGGTTATGGAAGTAGATGTTGTAGAAGATGTTAATTATCAAAATATTGAAAAACATCTAAAAATGTTTGAGGAGCAAATATAATGATAAATATATTAATACCACTAGCAGGAGCTAATCAGTTTTTTAATGAATCTGAATATCCTTACCCTAAGCCATTAATTGAAATTAATAATAAAACAATGATTGAACATGTAATTAATAACTTTGATTGTATTAAAAAAGAAAAACAATTTATATTTATAGTAAATAGTGATGACTGTAAAAAATTTCATCTTGATAATGTACTAAATCTGCTAACGGATAATAGTTGTAAAATTATTAAAATTGATAATGAAACAAAAGGTGCAGCATGTAGTGCAATGATGGCTATTGAGTATATTAATAATGACACACCTTTAATAATAGCAAATGCAGATCAGTTATTTGATGATAATTTGGAAGAACTCACTTCTACATTTAAAAATGTTGATGGTGGAGTAATTTCATTTGAATCTATTCATCCTAGATGGTCTTATGCAAGATTAGATGAAAATAATTATATTGCAGAAACAGCTGAAAAACGACCATTAAGTAAACATGCTATTGCTGGATTTTTCTACTTTCAAGAAGGTAAAGATTTTATAGAAAGTGCTATGAATATGATAAAAAAAGATGCAAATGTAAATGGACTGTATTATATCTCACCAACTCTAAATGAGATGGTTTTAAACAATAAAAAATTAATCGTGAAAACTATTTGTAATAATAAATATCATACATTTTACACACCTCAAAAAATACAAGAATATGAGAGACTAAAACAATGCTGAAAGAATTAACTCAAAAGTATATAGAAGCTTTTACTAGTAAAGATTTAGATAAGTGTGCAAAACTATTTACTGAAGATTTTGTATTAGAAGATCCAGTGGTAAAAAGAATAGAAGGTAAAGAGGAAGTTTTAAAAGCTATCAAAGGGATATTTGACTCTTGTACTACTTTAGATTTTAGTGCTAAGAATATCTATCAAGATAATCAAACTACTATTATAGAATTTATTTTAAAACTTGATGATACTGTTTTAATGGGAACAGACATAATTGAATGGGAAGATAACAAGATGAAAGAGCTTAGAGCTTATCTTGATATTCCTAAAGGCTAATTTATGAAAGTAGCAAAATTAGAAGATATGGTAAAAGGCTGGTTTGTAGGAAACTTTGATCCAACACTTCTTAAAACAAATGATGTAGAAGTAGCTGTAAAAGAGTATAAAAAAGGTGACTATGAAGAAAAACATTATCATAAAATAGCGACTGAAATAACTGTGATAGTTTCAGGAAGAGTTAAAATGAATGGTATTGAATACTCAAAAGGTGACATCATAGTTACAGAACCAAATGAAGCTACAGATTTTGAAGCACTAGAAGATACAGTAAATACAGTTGTTAAGTACCCAGGTGCAAATGATGATAAATATTTAGGAGAATCAAAAAATGATTAATATAGTAATTCCAATGGCAGGTCAAGGAAGTAGATTTGCAAAAGCAGGATATGAAAAACCAAAGCCTTTTATAGATGTAGATGGAAAGCCAATGATTGTTAGGGTTTTAGAAAATCTTGCTTACACAGAAGCTAGATATATATTGATAGCTAGAAAAGAGCATATGGATAGAGAAAAAGAGCTTGTTAAACAAATAGAAAAAGAGTTCAATGCTATTTTTATACCAATAGATAAGCTTACAGAAGGAACTGCATGTACAGTTTTATATGCTAGAAAATATATCAATAATGAAGAGCCACTTTTAATAGCAAATTCAGACCAAATAGTAGATATGAATATTTCAGATTTTATTGATGATTGTTCAGATAGAAAAATTGATGGTTCAATACTAACTTTTATAGATGAATTTAAAGATCCTAAATGGTCATTTGCTAAAATAGATAAAAATAATTTAGTAACAGAAGTGAAAGAAAAAGTTGTTATCTCAGAATTTGCTACAGTTGGTATATATTTATATTCAAAAGGTAAAGATTTTGTAAATGCAACTATAGATATGATAATAGAAAATGAAAGAGTAAATGGTGAGTTTTATACTTGTCCAACTTATAATTATGCTATTGAAGATAATGCAAAAATAGGTATCTATAATATTGATTTTAAACAGATGCATGGGATAGGGATACCTGAGGATTTGAATTTGTATTTAGAAAGTATATAAGATGTTAAAAATATATTTAAAGATAGTGATAGATTATATAAAATTATATTGGATGATTATATTTAAAAAGGAATTGCATCTAACCTTAAATGGAGGATTAGGAGATGTAATATTAGATTTATTTTATATACAGAAAATTAAAAAAAAGTATAAAAATTGTAAAATAATTGTTTATTATAGAGATGATAATTCAATTCCAAATCCATTAAATTTCAGTTGGGGGAGTACTAGGAAATACTCTTCTTCAAATGGTGAAAATATAAATCCCATTTCGGAAATTTTAGTGAATATGAAAGAAATTGATAATTTAATAGGTACAAATATTGATAATTATACTTATGGAATTAGAGTTTTCCCTGAGTATTTTAGAAAATATTTTAATTATCCAGAGCCTAATTTAATGAAACCAGTATTAGTTAGTGTATTAGATAAACATACTAATAAAAATGTTGATGATATACTAAAACAAATGAATAGTTTTGATATAAATATTTCTTTACATTTAAGAAGAAATGCAAATAAGGTTTTAGCACTAGCTCAATTAATAGAAAAAAATTATGAAAATGTAAATTTTATATTATTAGGTTCGTCGGAGCATCAATCAATTCCTGATATTAAACTAAAAAATTATATTAGTCTAATAGACAGTTACAAACAAAATAAATATTTGATGGATATTTTTTTAATAAGTACTAACTGTGATTTATTTATAGGAGGAAGAGGTGGATTCGAAGCTTTTCATTGGTTATATAAAACACCAACAATTTGTTTTTTTGATGATATGGGACTTGATGAATTAAAACGAGGATGGTGGAGTGAAGAACTTTGGAAACAGAATTTAATAAAAAAACTTTATCTAACTGAAAGTAATTTAGAAGAAATTTTTAATAATGAAATCAAAAATAAAATCTTTAATTAGCAGTACTTTTTTTATATCAATGTTTAATAAAGCCTTAGGTTTTTTAACAATGTTGATAATATATAAAGTTTTTGAAAAGGAAATAATAGGTCAATTTAATGTATATGTAGTATATATATCTTTCTTTACATCGATATTGTTATTAGGAAGTGAACAATCACTATTAAAAAAATTGATTCATAAAAGATTTAATAAAGTAAAGAGGTTCTTATCTTTTTATGTTTATTTTATTACTAGTATTTTTATATTATCTGTACTTTTGAGCCTTGTTTTTGCTCCAAATAATTATTTTACTTTAATGTTACTTATAATTGGTCTTTATATGATTTTAGAAAAATATTATGAAATGTATTTTAAATATAAGAATAAATATGATATGTTTTTAAAATTTCAAAGTATAATATTATTTATTTCTTTATTTCTTTATTTTATATATTTTTATTTTGAATTTAGTTTTAATGCTTTATCTTATTTAATATTTGTAAAAATGATTTTATTAATATTATTATTATTATTTATCTATGAAATAATTATAAAATCCATTAGTATTATTAGTAGTGATGATTTATTTAATAATTTCAAAAAAATAATATTTGAAGATAAAAGTTTTATCATGTTATTAATAGTATCAAATATAGCTGTATACATTGATAAAATCATTATATCATTTCTTATTGATTACCGATTATTTGCAGATTTTTCTTTATTAGTGTCTTTTATTGTGTTGATTTATTCTATGAAAATTATATTTGCAAATAAATATATTTATTTAATAAAACATTCAAAATTTTATTTAAAGAAAACTAAAACTGAATCTTTAAAATATACTTTTATAGTAGGGTTTTTTTCATTTTTCATTTATTTATTTATTACAAAATATTATTTAACTAATTATGAATTTTTATATATTCCTTTCTTGATAGTTTTTTTATTAATTTTGTTAGAATCTGCATTAGGAGCAGCAGGTCCTGTAATAACCTATATTTATAATCCTATGACTAATGTTTATTTTGAAATTTTAAATATATTCCTAATATTGACTTGCACAGGACTATATATATTATTTTTAAGAAATAATATTTCAGAGATTGTATTTTTTTCTATTACAGTATACTCGATAAGACTTTTAATCGCATATTTGAAATTAAACTATATTAAAGAAAAGGGAAAAACAAAATGAAAAAAATAACTATATTTGACACATCAACAGTATCTGAGAATATTGGTGATTTTATTATCATGGATTCGGTAAATAGAGAATTAAAAGAATTGTTTAAAGAAGATATGATTTTTTATTCTATAACACATGATAAAATTTCAAAGGCTACATATAGACTTAATAAAATATCTAATTATTCTTTTATAGGTGGTACAAATTTAATATCTTCAAATATGAATAAATATAATCAATGGAAAATAAACCTAATAGATTCATTATTTTTGAAAAATATTGTACTAATGGGTGTTGGATGGTGGCAATATCAAAAAAAACCAAATTTGTATACTAAATATCTTTTAAAAAGAATATTAAGTAATAAAATTCTTCATTCAGTAAGAGATTCGCAGGCAGAAAATATGCTTAAAAGCATTGGAATTGATAATGTCCTTAATACAGGATGTATGACAATGTGGCAATTGACGAAAAAACATTGTCAAAATATCCCTAAAAATAAAGCTGATTGTGTAGTATTTACTTTGACTGACTATAACAAGGATATTGTAAAAGATCAGTTATTAATAGATATTTTAAATAAAAATTATAATAAAGTTTATTTTTGGCCACAAGGTAGTGGAGATTTAGTATATATTAAGAAAATGAAGAATATTCTAAAGATTGAAGTTTTAGGTGGTAATCTTTTTTCTTATGATGAGCTTTTGGATAATAAAAACATAACTTTAGATTTTATTGGGACAAGGTTACATGCAGGAATTCGAGCATTACAAAAAAGTCGTAGAAGTATAATACTTGGTATTGATAATAGAGCTGAAGAAAAAAAGAAAGACTTTAAATTAAAAGTTTTATCTAGAAATAATATTAATGAACTTGAAAATATTTTAATAAATGATTTTAAGACAGAAATTAACTTAAATGAAGAGAATATCAATAAATGGAAAAACCAATTTCAATGAAAGTCTTAATAGTAAACACATCAGATATTCAAGGCGGTGCAGCAAGAGCAGCTTATAGACTTCATAATGCTTTATTAACTCAAAATATAGATAGTCATATGTTGGTTATGAGTAAAAGTAGTAATGATTATACTGTAAAAGGTCCAGTTACAAAAATACAAAAAGCTTTTAGAAAACTAAGACCTACACTTGATAGTATACCAACAAGATTTTATAAAGAGAAAACAAAAACACTTTTTAGTCCATCTTGGCTTGGCTTTAGTGGTATGGTTGATAAGATTAATGAGATAAATCCTGACATAGTACATCTTCACTGGATATGTGGTGGTATGATGAGCATAGAGGATATAGCTCGTATAAATACCCCTATCGTTTGGTCACTTCATGATATGTGGGCTTTTACAGGTGGGTGTCACTATGATGAAGAGTGTAATGGATATGAAAAAGAGTGTGGTAGCTGTAAAGTTTTAGGAAGTAAAAAAGAGAATGATTTAAGTAGAAAGATTTTTAAACGAAAGCAAAAAGTATTTGAATCAAAAAAAAATATTACCATAATAGGACTTAGTAATTGGCTTAATGAGTGTTCTAAAAATAGCATACTTTTAAAGTCTAAAAAACATATAAATTTACCAAATCCTATAGATACAAATATATTTAAGCCATTTGATAAAGATAAAGCAAGAGAGCTATGGAATTTACCAAAAGATAAAAAACTAGTACTTTTTGGGGCGATGGGAGCTACTAGTGACCCTAGAAAAGGTTTTGATGAACTGAGTAAAGCTATGCAAAAACTTAAAAATGATAATATAGAGTTTGTAGTATTTGGTAGTAATCGACCACAAAATGCTCCTGACTTTGGATTTAAGACACATTATTTAGGTAATTTAGCAGATGATATAAGTCTTGTTACACTTTATAGTGCGGTTAATGTTATGGTGGTACCAAGTTTACAAGAAAATTTATCTAATGCCATTATGGAAAGTTTGGCATGCTGTACACCTGTAGTAGGTTTTGATATAGGTGGAAATTCTGATATGATAGAACATAAAAAAACTGGATATTTAGCTAAATCTTTTGATACGAATGATTTAGCTAATGGTATAGAATGGATTATAAAAAATAATTCTAATAATATGAGTAATAATATCCGAAATAAAGTATTAAAAGAGTTTGATTCTAAACTAATTACACCTAAATATTTAGATATATATTCAGAATTAATGAAAGATATTTAATTGAAAAAAAATTATTTATATGCTTCTGGTATTTTTTTTATATTAGCATTATCTTGGAGTCCATTATTAAGTTATTTTTTAAATATTAAAGAATCTATAATGTATTTTCCAAGTGTAGTAATTCTTATTATTTTATTATTAAAAGAAACTAAAATAAATATAATGTATTTTTTATTTATAATGATATTTATGATAATTGTATTACTTATAACTATTTATATAGAGTCAAGTATTTATATGAATAGGTATGTTTTTTTTCCTATTGTTCTATTATTAGTTTATTTAATTTCAAAAAGAATAAAAATCAATTTAATACTTTCAAAATGGCTAACAAATTTTGCAATATTAGGTATAGTATGTTCAATAATTTCATTTCTTTATTCATTTCTAGGAAATAGTTCTATATTTACAATCATTAATCCTGATGGTAGAGAAAATTATTTCTTTTTATTATCTTTATCTAATTCTATAGTTGGTAATGTAATTAGACCTTCTTTTATTTATGATGAACCAGGTGCATTTTCTTTTTTTTTAATATTTGTTGCAATTTATAGGTCTGTATTAAATCAGTCTAAATTACAAACTAATATTATATTATTTGGTGGTTTAATTACTTTAAGTGCAGCACATATTATAATAGTAATTATTTATATATTTACAAATATAAAGAAAATTAATTTATTATTTATAATAATAATTTTAAGTCTTTTTGTAAATGAATTATCTAAAGATGAAAGATTTGATTTTATTTTTAATAGATTTGTTATAAATGATGATGGTACAATTAGAGGGGATAATAGAACAGATCAAATATATAATTATTTTAATATAGTAAATAATGAATTATTTTTATTAGGTAATTATAAATGTACTGAAAGACCATCCAAACGGTGCAGTGAACATGGAGATATTTCATCTAGTATTGTAACACCAGTTTATAATGGAGGTATCTTAATTTTAGGAATACAATTAATTACATCTTTTTTATTAATATACCTTTTTATTATTAATAAAAATAATAGATTTTCTATACTTACACTTTTTTTACTATTATTACAACGACCATATTATACTTCACCAAGTTATCAATTAATGATTTATATTGTTATATTTTTAGTATGGAACAATATAAAAGGAGAAAAAAATAATGACAAATTTAAAAAATAAGCCTTTAGTTTCTATTATAACAAGTGTTTATAATGGTGAAAAATATATTGAAGATACTATTTTAAGTGTAATTGAACAAACTTATAGTAATATTGAGTTTATAATTATTGATGGAGCTTCTACAGATAATACATTAGATATTATTAAAAAATATGAAGATTCAATAAGCTATTGGATAAGTGAAAAAGATAAAAGTATGTATGATGGTATCAATAAAGGATTAAAATGTGCGAAAGGGGAAATTGTAGCATCCCTAAACTCTGATGATTTTTATTGTGATAATAATGTTGTTATGGATATAGTTAAATTTTTTGAAAATAATGATTGCGATGGTATTTATGGGAATGTAGTAAAATATTATCAAAAACCAGAACTATTTTTAGAAAAGAAATTATTTCAGATTAATTTTAAAATTTTATTACTATCAGAACATAGTACTTTTATGCCGCAACCAACACTTTTTATAAAAAATGATACTTACAAAGAATTAAGTTATTTTAATTTAAACTATCGATATGCTTCAGATTTTGATTTTAATTTAAGATGTATTAAAAAGTATAATATAAAATATTATGATAGGAAAATTACTATGTTTAGACAACATGATGAAACTATTACATCTTCTGGAAAATTAAATATTGATAGAAAAAATATTTTGATAAAACATGGAATAGAAAATTATAATAGAATAACACATTTTGTAAGTTATTACTATTATTGGATTAAATATAAGATTAAAAATATAAGGTAATATAATGTATATAATATTTGATGGTAGACATATTAAAAATAAGTATAGTGGTTTAGGAAGATTTACATTTAGTTTATTACTTGAACTGATAAAATTTGATCAATTTAATAAACTAGATATAATTATAGAAAATGATGTAGTTTTAGAAAATAATGAGATTTATAATTATATTCTAAATCTAAAAAAAATAAACATAAATTTCATTAAAATTAATGCTCCTTTATTTAATTTATTAAAAGCACAGAAAATTGTATCTTATGTTAATAATGCAAATGCTGATTTGTATTTTCATCCACATTTCGATTTACCTTTAGGTATTAAAATAAAATGTTTATTTGTTGTTCATGATGTGTTTTCACAAAAAACTTTTTTTCATGAAGATGAAAATAATAGTATATTTGATTTAATATATGGTTTTAAGAAAAAAAGATTTTTAAAGAATATAATATTTAATTCAATTATAAAATATAATATAAAAAAGGAAAATATAAATTGTATAGCAGTATCAAATGCAACTAAAAATGATTTATTAAATTTTGTAGATAGTATATACAAACATAAAATTAGAGTTGTCTATGAAGCACCATTTAACAATTCGATATTAGAAGAGGAAAAGTCTGAAATATATTTTGATAATAATATTCTAAATGAAAAATATTTACTTTATGTAGGAGATAGAAGACCTCATAAAAATTTAAAAAGAATGATAGATATTTTTCAAGAACTAAATAAAATATATAAAGATTTAAAGTTTTATATTGTTGGTAACAATAAAATAATTAATTTTAATTATGATAAATATTTATTAAAATTAAATAATAATAATATAAAGGTATTCAGTAATATTTCAGATATATTACTTGATAAATTTTATAGTCATTGCGAAATTTTCTTTTTTTTAAGTAAATATGAAGGTTTTGGTCTTCCTTTATTGGAAGTTTCAAAATACAATAAAAAAATTATAACTTCAAACAAAAGTTCTATGTCTGAAATTGCTCCTGATTCATCTTTATTTTTAGATCCAAATATTAATATAATTAATGCTATATCATTAATTGAGAATTATTTAAGAATGAATAAAGATATAAATAATGAACACTTTTTAAATCAATTTTCATGGACAAAAGCAATGAAAGAAATATTTTATGAATAAAAAAAATGTAATTATAGTATCAAATACATCATGGAGTCTATTTAATTTTAGATTTGAATTAGCAAGAAAAATAAAACAAAATGGATACGAAGTTATTTTTGTAGCTCCTTATGATGAATATAGTGAGAGACTAAGTGAAGAGTTTACATATCATGATATTTATATGAATAACAAAGGTACAAATCCAAAAGAGGATATAAAAACTACTATAGAATTTTATAAATTATATAAAAAAATAAAACCTGATTTAGTTCTACACTATACAATAAAGCCAAATATATATGGAACTATAGTTTGTAGTTTATTAGGAATAAAGACTATAAATAACATAGCAGGATTAGGAACTTTATTTATAAAACAAAATTTTGTTACAAAAATAGCTAAATGGCTTTATAAATATTCTCAAAATAAAGCAGATAAGGTATTTTTTCAAAATAAAGATGATTTTGACATGTTCACTATTGAAAGATTAGTAGCTAAATATAAATGTAATATTTTACCGGGAAGTGGTGTAGACACGACTAAATTTATATCAGTTGAATATAAAAAAGAAGATAAAATATTTAGATTTTTACTTGTTGCTCGTATGTTATGGGATAAAGGAGTAGACGAATATATAGAAGCTTCTAAAATCATAAAGAATAAATATAAAAATGTAGAGTTTCAAATGTTAGGTTTTCTTGATGTTGAAAATAATAGTGCAGTATCAAAAGAACAAATGCAAGAGTGGGTAGATGCAGGTTATATAAACTACTTAGGTGTAAGTGATAATGTAAAAGAAGAGATAGCTAAAGCTGATTGTGTAGTATTACCATCTTTTTATAGAGAAGGAACGCCTAGAATATTATTGGAGAGTGCTAGTATGGAAAAACCAATTATCACTACAGATAATGTCGGTTGTCGTGATGTTGTAGATGATGGAATTAATGGTTACTTATGTAAAGTAAGAAGTTCCAAAGATTTAGCAGAAAAAATAGAAAGAATGTTAAAATTATCTGTAGATGAAAGGTTAGAAATGGGAAAAAGAGGTAGAGAAAAAATGATAAATGAATTTGATGAAAGTATAGTAATAAATAAATATTTAGAAGAAATTAAGAATTTAGTAGGAGAGAAATAAAAATGGAAAATAAAAAAATAGCACTAATCACAGGTATCACAGGACAAGATATTAATAATTTTAAATGTTTAATGTTTAATGTTGAATTAAAGAGAGGTAAATAAATATGAATAAAGTTGCGTTGATTACTGGTATTACTGGTCAGGATGGGAGCTATTTGGCTGAGTTTCTTTTGAAGAAAGGATATATAGTACACGGTATAAAAAGAAGATCTAGTTTGTTCAATACTGATCGAATAGACCACCTATACCAAGATCCACATGTAGAAAACAGAAACTTAATACTTCACTTTGGTGATATGACTGATAGTATGAACTTAACTAGAATTATTCAAGAAGTACAACCTGATGAGATATATAATCTTGCTGCTATGAGTCATGTTGCAGTTAGCTTTGAAACACCAGAATATGTTGCTAATGCAGATGGTACAGGAACACTAAGAATCCTAGAAGCCGTTAAATTATTAGGTTTAACTAATAAAACTAGAATCTATCAAGCTTCAACTTCTGAACTATACGGTAAAGTACAAGAAACACCTCAAAAAGAAACTACTCCTTTTTATCCAAGAAGTCCTTATGGTGTAGCTAAAATGTATGCATATTGGATAACTGTAAACTATAGAGAAGCGTATGGTATGTATGCTTGTAATGGAATTTTATTCAATCATGAGTCACCTGTACGAGGTGAAACATTTGTAACAAGAAAGATTACAAGAGCAGCTTCTAAAATTGCTTTAGGTTTACAAGATAAACTTTATTTAGGAAATCTCGATGCAAAAAGAGATTGGGGTCATGCAAAAGATTATGTAAGAATGATGTGGATGATTTTACAGGCCGATGAACCAGAAGATTGGGTAATAGCAACTGGACAAACTACAACAGTCCGAGACTTTGTAACAATGGCATTTAAATACGCTGGAATTGAACTAGAGTTTAAAGGTACTGGTGTTGATGAAAAAGCATATGTAGTATCTTGTTCTAATCCAGACTATCAAGTAGAAATAGGTACAAATGTAGTAGCAGTTGATCCAAAATACTTTAGACCAACAGAAGTTGATTTACTTTTAGGAGATCCTACAAAAGCTGAAACAAAACTTGGTTGGAATAGAGAATACCAATTAAAAGAGTTAGTAGATGATATGATGCAATCAGATCTTAAACTAATGACAAAAGATGTTTATCTTCAAGATGGTGGATATAAAACATTATCTTACTTTGAATAGGAAGTTTTAGATGAATTTAAATTCTAAAATATATATTGCAGGACATAGAGGATTAGTAGGTTCTGCAATAGTTAAAAACCTTGAATCAAAAGGTTATACAAATTTAGTATATAAAACACATAAAGAATTAGATTTGTTAAATCAGAATGACGTAGAAAAATTCTTTGAAACTGAGAAACCAGAATATGTAATATTAGCTGCGGCAAAAGTTGGTGGTATTGTTGCAAATAATACTTACCGAGCAGATTTTATATATGAGAATCTTCAAATTCAAAATAATGTAATACATCAAGCATATAAAAATAATATTACTAAACTATTATTTTTAGGTTCAACTTGTATTTATCCAAAACAAGCTCCTCAACCTATGCCTGAGGATTGTTTACTAACATCTCCATTAGAATATACTAATGAGCCTTATGCCATAGCAAAAATAGCTGGTATAAAAATGTGTGAGAGTTATAATTTACAATACAACACAAACTTTATATCTGTAATGCCAACAAATTTATATGGACCAAATGATAATTTTGATTTAGAGAAGTCTCATGTACTTCCAGCACTTATTAGAAAAATATATTTAGCTAAGCTTTTAAATGAAGGTAAAACAAAAGAAGTTCTATCTAATTTAAATATTAATACTTTAGAAGAAGCGAATACTTATTTATCTAAATTTGGTGTAACTAAAGATTCTGTAGAAATATGGGGTTCAGGAAAACCAAGACGAGAGTTTTTATATTCTGAAGATATGGCAGATGCTTGTGTATTTTTATTAGAAAATAGAGATTTCAAAGATACATATGAAAAAGGTTCAAAAGAAATTGTTAATACACATATAAATATTGGAACAGGTGTAGATATATCTATAAAAGAGTTAGCAGAACTTATTCAAGAGATTATTGGATTTAAAGGTAAACTAAAATTTAATACAGATAAACCAGATGGAACAATGGTTAAATTAACTGATCCTACTAAATTACATAGTTTAGGTTGGAAGCATAAAGTTGAACTTGAAGATGGAATTAGAACTATGTTTGATTGGTATTTAAAAATGAAAAACAAATAAATGTTTTTAGAAAAAGAACTATTTTCAAGTATTATTGCAAATGCACCTTTAATATCAATTGATTTAGTTATCAAAGATAGTGAAGGTAAAGTTCTTCTAGGCAAACGAATAAATAAACCAGCTAAAAATAGCTGGTTTGTTCCTGGTGGTAGAATATATAAAGATGAGAGTTTAGAAAATGCTTTTAAAAGAACTACTAAAGATAAAATAGGTAAAACTTACGATATTAAAGATGCAACTTTCAAAGGAATATATCAACACTTTTATGATGATAATGTATTTAATGATGAGTTTTCAACACACTATATAGTGTTGGGTTTCGAACTTATTATAAAAGAAGATTTATCTTTGAATACAGTTCAACATGAGAAATATAAATGGTTTACAGAAAATGAACTGCTAGAATCAAAAGATGTTTATACTTATGTAAAAGATTACTTTAAAAAAGAAAAAGGGATAAAATGACAAATATAATACTATGTGGTGGTTCAGGAACAAGATTATGGCCAATAAGTAGAACACTAATGCCAAAACAGTTTGTAAAACTGTTTGATAATCAATCACTCTTTCAACTAACAGTTGAAAGAAACTCTAAAAATTGTAATTCACAATACATCGTTTCAAATGCAGAACAATATTTTTTAGCCTTAGATCAACTTGAAGAACTAAAAAAAGATAATAATAAATATCTTCTTGAACCTGTAGGAAGAAATACAGCACCTGCCATTGCATTGGCTTGTCTAGATTTACCTTATGATGAAATAGTTCTAGTAACGCCATCAGATCACTTGATAAAAGATGAAACTGAATATGCAAAAGTATTAGAAAATGCAAAACAATTTGCAAATGAAGATAATCTTGTAACTTTTGGTATTACCCCACAGTTTGCTGAAACTGGATTTGGTTATATTGAAGCAGAAGGTCTAAACGTAAGAGCTTTCTATGAAAAACCAAATAAGCAAACAGCAGAAGAATATGTAAAAGCTGGAAACTACTATTGGAATTCAGGAATGTTCTGCTTTAAAGCAGGAGTATTTTTAGATGAACTTAAAACTTATTCTCCAGAAATTTTTGAGGCTTCAAAAGTAGCCTATGAAAATGCTAAAAATGATGGAATAGTAAGAATCGTCCATGATGATATGCAAAATATTCCAGAAGATAGTATCGATTATGCGGTTATGGAAAAATCTACAAAAGTAAAAGTAATACCTTCAGATATTTCATGGAGTGATGTAGGAAGTTTTGATGCACTGTATGAAGAACTTCCAAAAGATGAAAATGGTAATACTTTAAATGATAAACATATATCAATTGATAGTAAAAACAATCTTATCCATGGACAAAATAAATATATAGCTACAATAGATGTAGAAGATCTAATAGTAGTAGATACAGGAGATGCACTTTTAGTAAGTAAAAAAGGAAGCTCACAAAAAGTAAAAAAAGTAGTATCTAAACTAAAAGATATGAATACAGAACTTCATAATATTCATCTAACAGGACATAGACCTTGGGGAACATATACAGTACTTGAAGATACACCAGGATATAAAATAAAAAGAATAGAAGTAAAACCAGGTAAACGACTATCTTTACAAAAACACTATCATAGGAATGAACACTGGACAGTAGTATCAGGAACTGCAACTGTAACAGTAGGTGATACTATAAAATATGTAAGACCAAATGAATCTACATATATAAAAATGGGAGAAATTCATAGACTAGAAAATGAAGGAAAAATCCCCGTAGTTATGATAGAAGTACAAGTTGGTGAATATACAGGCGAAGATGATATAGTACGAATAGAAGATGATTTTAAAAGGGATTAATTAAAGTCCCTTTTTTCCTATAACAGTCATAGCAGTTTTCCAAACTATTTTAAGATCAAGTAGGATACTCCAGTTTTTAATATAGTATAGATCATAC